>Ga0181587_10003316_pt1 | contig 13394 bp, 10 predicted proteins | sample 071ome_27_FD_132463 | JGI IMG/M metagenome (GOLD analysis project Ga0181587, IMG submission 132463) | Coastal salt marsh microbial communities from the Groves Creek Marsh, Skidaway Island, Georgia - 071409AT metaG (megahit assembly) | ecosystem: Environmental > Aquatic > Marine > Intertidal...
GGAAGCCCCTTGCTGTTCTTCTTTGAAACCTTGAGGTAGTCATCCAGAAAACCAACTAGACTCAACCCCAAATAAACAACGATGGCGGTAATTACGTAGGAGTTCAGATAAGTGGCCACCTTCTTTACAGGTTGCATGGCACCGGGGGTCAGACCTTCCGACTTAGCAATCTCAATGGCCAGAATTTCAAAACTGGCGTCTGTTTTGCAGTTCGGGCATTTATCCTGAATCCGGGATAATTCAAAAGTTTCACCGCACTTTAGATTCGTGCAGGTATGGCTTGCATACGAAACTTCCTGGAAGGGTTTGATCCAGAGAATCGCACTCACAAGTAGAGACACCAAAATGATAACACCTCCCATGGTGGGGGTGTTTCCTTTTCCGGCGTGTTTCTTCGCCATTTCTTCGCCAATCTCTTCTTTCGTCCGCACAGGTTGTTTGAAAGCCCTGAGCTTGGAAATGATGGAAGGAGCAATCCAGTAACCTATAATTAAAGCAGTAATCCCGGCCATCATGGCACGGAAGGTGATGTACTGGAAAAGGCGAAATGGTCCGAAAATATCTTCTAACGCAGCGAGATAACTCAGCATGCAGTTGCTAACCTCCTTTCCTCATTTTTCTCATCAATATCCGCAGCAGCTTTTTCCAAGATGCGTTCCAGCCCATAGGAACGACTGCCTTTCAGCAGAATCGCTCCTTGGAACGCTTGAACAATGGGCAAGGCTTCATCCAGGTCGGATGCAATCGTGATAATGGAATCCTCTATTCCAGCTTCGATCATACCTTGCCGATATGCCTCTGCATGGTGCCCGATAAGGACTGCCCTGTCCTCGGGTGCCAACTGCAAAGTTTTTCCTATTTTTATATGCTGCTCCAGTGCATCGTTACCCAGTTCATTCATTGAGCCCAGAACGAACAGCTTGGGTTGCTCCTGGAAACGGGTGGTAAAGGTCTGTATGGCCTCATTCATAGAGACAGGATTTGCGTTATAGCAATCCACATAAAAGGTCTGTTCACCGAAACTACGAAGCTCTCCTCTCATGGGCGAAGGTGCCCACTTAAGGATTCTTTTCTGTAGCACTTCCGGCTCCACTCCAACTGAAAGTGAGATACCCAGAGACATAGCAATATTCCTAACTGTGCCCTGCCCTACGGCGGCATCAGGTAGGTCAAAGCGTTGCTTGCCTATTAATTCATTCCTCACTGTCAATTGCCCTTTGTCGGGGGCATTTGGAACAAATTCCCAATAAAAAGCGAGCATATTTTTAGAAAATTTTTCATCTCTTATTTCGTATAGTATAAGAGGATTATCCAGAGGCTTTCTAAAAGCTTCATATTGTAGGCACTCGGAAGGGAATAGTGCAATACCCTCATTACGAACAGCACGAAGTAATTTTGCCTTTTCAGTGGCAACGTGCTCGAGCCCACCAATGCCCTCAGTATGTGCGGATCCAACCACGGTAAGAATGGCGATATCTGGAACTAGCGTATTGGCCAATTGTCCCATTTCCCCGGCCTCACTGATGCCTACTTCCACCACTGCATATTTATGAATACTCGGATCCAGCTTTAATAACGTGAGGGAAAGTCCTAATTGATTATTAAGGTTGGCATGTGTTTTACAGGTCAGGTTTTCACCCAGCAATAAAGCCAATGTATCTTTGGTACTGGTTTTTCCACAACTGCCGGTAATGCCAATCACGATACCTGGAAATTCCATTCGATGGCCGTGTGCTATAGCGAGAAAGGCATCAACGCTGTTGTTTACAACCAATTGCGGGATTGCAACATCGGGAATAAATCGCTCAACGACAGCGGCAACGGCTCCATTTTGGCATGCACTATTGAGAAAGTCATGCCCATCCCGACGTTCTGTAGAAATGGCGATAAACACATCCCCATCTTCAATTTTACGTGTATCAATGCAGAAGCCCGTCAGTGGAACATTGAGAAGGGAGCTGTTATGCCATTGCCCCTCAGACCATTTGGCCAGTTTCTCAGGAGAAAATGTCATCATCGAGCGTCTATAAACCCGGCATGGAACGCCGTAGCGTTAATAGTTCTTCAGCCACACGGCGGTCATCAAACGGGATGACCGTATCGCTGTATTCCTGATAGGTTTCATGTCCCTTGCCTGCAATGACCAGGCAATCCCGGACTTTGGCATGATTCATTGCCAACCCAATGGCATGCCGGCGATCCTTCACAAATGTAATTTTGTCAGGATCCGTGATTCCGGCCTTCATGTGCTCAAAGATTGAGCTGAGCGGCTCACTCCTGGGATTGTCTGCTGTAGCCCAGACAAAATCGCAGAATTTCTGCGCGGTCTGAGTCATAGCAGGACGTTTGTCCTGGTCGCGATCCCCACCACAACCAAAGACAAGGAGGAGCCGCCCAACTGTAACTTCCCTCAGTACACTCAGTATGTTTTCAAGGGCGTCATCTGTGTGGGCATAGTCCACGATGACGTTGAAATCTTGTCCCATCTGGATTCTTTCCAGCCTTCCCGGTACTCCTGAAAAGGAATCCAGCCTGGAAATCATCTCTTCAATTGAACATCCCTCCACCCATCCGATGGCAATGGCCGCCAATAAATTCTGGACGTTAAAACGGCCCAGAAGTGGCGACCGGACATGAATGGACCCACCGGGATAGTTGAGCAAAAATTGGGTTCCTGCAGAATCACAGCGAATATTGACGGCCTGAAGATCCGCCTCTTTTTCTTCAGCAAAAGTAACAGCTTTAATGGCTCCCGGTAGTTCTGACAAAAGCCGCTCTCCGTATGCATCATTGATATTGACGACAACCTGCCTGGGAGCTTCGCAATAATTTCCTCCACAAATAAACTGCTTTTTGGCCTGATAGTATTGCTCCATGCTTTGATGGTAGTCCAGGTGTTCAGGAGTTAAATTCAGGAATACCGCAGTTTCAAACTCCATGCCCAAAATCCGCTTCTGGGAAACACCATGAGAACTGACTTCCATGATCGCCCTTGTACAACCGGAATCTCGTGATTTCCCTAGAAAATCATAGAGTTCATGGGCTTCGGGTGTAGTTCTCTTGGACGGAATTATTTTTCCACCAATGTCGTAATGGATTGTCCCCAAAAGAGCCGTTTGTGCGATGTTTTCAGGACCATTGATCAAATGCCGGGCCAACATGGTGACTGAAGTCTTACCATTGGTGCCCGTGACTCCAATCACCCTCATCTCCTGATCGGGGTGGCGACAAAACCTCCGGGAGACACGGGCTAAAGTTTCACGAGCATCTTTTACCTGAACACAAGTGGGCCCACCTGCCTTTGGTGGAGCTGCACTGACAATGGCACCAGCTCCACGCCGAATGGCTTCGTCAATATAAAGATTCCCATCAGTCAAACGACCCGACAGGGCAAAAAAGAGGTTACCCGGCACAACTTTACGACTGTCGATGCAAATGCCGTTGACGCCAAGATTGAGGTCTCCCTCAGAACCAAGAATCTCCTGTGTGCCCAAGAGATCTGCAAGAGTATGGGGAAAGAATTGTTCTGAAATTCTACCAGTAGAAGTTCGCTCTGAAGTCAGGCGATGACAATCTTCCAAATCTGAAATCATTCCTACAGTTTACCCCTGACATTCAGATCATGAAGAGCGTTTTGTGCTAGCCGGTCTTCTTCATCATCTGGACGAATCCCCATGTGCTTGATCAGCTCCGTAGCTATATTCCGGAATACGGGGGCGGCAACCCGCCCACCGTATCCCGGTCCATCGAGTTTGGGTTCATCCACAAATACGCTTATGACCACCCGGGGTCTTTTAGTTGGGAAATATCCACTGAACGAGGCCGTGTGCTTGTTGTGTTGATACACTCCATTGATGATCTTGCGGGTTGTCCCCGTTTTCCCGGAAACACTGAAACCTTCCAGCGATGCACGTCTGGCTGTTCCAAGGGGTGTCACTACACCCGTGAGCATTTCACCCATCGAGCGGGCAGCATCTACAGATATGGCACGATGTTTGGCTTTTGGACGGAAGGTGATAATGGGCGTCCCTTCTTTATCCGTGATTCTGTATACCAATTGTGGCTGCATTAATATTCCATAATTGGCAACCGTTGCCATGGAATTGTGAATTTGCATGGGAGTCGCTCCGACAGCGTAACCAATGGGCAGTCGAGTGATGGTCAACCCATCCCAGTTCTTAACAGGATGTAGAATGCCTTTCACCTCACCGGTTAATCCTAAGCCTGTACGCTGACCATACCCAAAAGCACGGGCATATTCATAAAGCGCTTGCTCTCCAAGACGCAGCCCTACGTACGCGGTTCCGCGATTACTGGATTTCATCACCACTTCACGAAGTGTCAGAGAGCCGTAGGTTCTGTGATCACTGGGCAACTTCAATGTTCGGCCACGGTAGCTGACGGTTGGGATGCTGCAATCAAAGACATGGTCTGAGGAATAAAGATTTTCATTCAGTGCCGCACTGACTGGCACCAGTTTGAAGGTCGACCCTGGTTCAAAAATATCGGTAATGGCCCGGTTTCGCATGTGAGCGATTTCGGTGCGGCCGGATTCATTGAGATTGAAGGTTGGGTAGTTCGCCAAACCAAGGACATACCCAGTACCAGGTTCACTTACAATGACTGTGCAACCATAGGGATTGTAGGCTTCCACCACCTTATCGATTTCTTCCTCAATAAGGTTTTGCACAAACTGGTCGATGGTGAGCTGCACATTGTCCCCATCCGTTGGCTTCACGTATTGTTTTTCAAATTGCCCAAGTTCTCTGCGACGACCATCGCGCTCTGTTTCACGCCAACCATCCTGTCCTTCCAGGTAATAGTCCATCAAACGCTCGATCCCTGTGACTGGTGTTCCATCTTTTTGAAGAAACCCGAGAACATGTGCCCCCAACCGACCACCGGGATAAGTACGGGTGTAATTACGGTTCCCATACACACCTGGAATCTTCATCTCCTGGATTTTGGCGTACAGTTCCTCATCAATGCTCTCAGCAAGTTTGACCCAACGGATTTTGCGAATTCGTTGCCCATCGTCGGTTTTGACAATCCGGGTCTTTCTTTCGATTTTCTTAATAAATTCCTCAGGGTCTGCTTCCAGTAATTTGGCCAACTCCCGAATCTTTTCATGATCTTCCGACTCAATCAGTTGCGGATCGGCCCCAAGCTCAATTCGGGGTTGCGTCACCGCCAAAGGGTTGCCGTGAGAGTCCAGAATGTTTCCGCGACGTGCCTGAAGAGTCAGGGACGATTTCCGGTGATCGTTAGCGATCCTTGAGTACTCATCATGCTTGATGGCCTGAAGGTAGACCAGCCGCCCCATAAACCCGGTAAAGACAAGGCTGATGCTGACCAGTAACAGCCAGTAACGAATGGAGGAAATGAATGCAGTACTCATGATAAAAAAGTCAGTCTCGATGCACCGCAAAACGCGGCGTTTGAACGACAGGAGTTGGAGAGGCTAATGCAGGTTGAGGTGGAAGGGCTTGCGGGATCGTGTAGGTATCCGGGACCCAGATGATTTGCTCCTGGGTGGAAGGACGAACAGAGGAAGGAATGCCAGCCTTCAACACTTCTGGGGTGTGAGCTTCAGCAATTTTGGCATCAATATCCTGCAACTTGATGTTTACTTGCTTATGGTCACTCTGGATTTGAGTGATGCGTTTGGCACTTTGTGCAATTTTGGTCCGCATCCAGACGACACTCAAGCCACCGAAACCTGCCACCAATAGAATCATCAGCGACAAAGTAATAGTGATGGGATTAATCGTAATTTGTTTAGCGAAGGACATGAGAATAACTGATAATCAATGATTCAAAGGGAGCTTACGAATCGCCCGGAGCTTGGCAGAACGTGCACGGGGATTCTCGGCAGATTCGGATTCGGAGGGTTGAATCGGCTTGCGTGTCAAAAGTTCACACAAGACCTGTCGTTGTTGCTGGCTTCGGGAGTCATGCCTGTGCTCAGGCCGACCTGCGAGTTTTCGGAAGTACCTCTTTACGATACGATCTTCCAGTGAATGGAAGCTGATCACAGCAAGGACACCTCCAGGTGCCAGTTTTTCAAAGGCTTGGGGAAGTGCTTCATCCAAGCTTTGGAGTTCTTGGTTCACCGCAATGCGGATTCCCTGGAAAGTTCGGGTCGCAGGATGAATCCTGCGACGCCTGGGCTGTGGACGTGGAGTGTTGTCCTCCACGAGTTTGGCAAAGGAGGCCGTACGCTGAAGAATTCCTGTGCCACGTGCTCCCACGATGGCATTCGCTATTCTTCTCCAGCTAGTCTCCTCGCCATAATCTCTGAGAGCTGTCTCAATTTCTCTCAGAGATGCAGTCTCTAAAAAATCCGCAGCATTTTGCCCTTGTTGCGGATTCATCCTCATGTCCAATGGGGCATCGGAGCGAAAGGAAAAACCCCGCTCTGCTTCATCCAGTTGAAAGGATGAAACCCCTAGATCCATCAAGACGCCAGTCAGATCAGTATCTTGAATATTGCCCATTTGGGAAAAGTTCCGGGCCTCAATCCGAAACCTTCCCTCAAATTCTGTTGAGATGACCTCGGCCCGCTTCAACGCAGCCGGATCCTGGTCGATTCCAATCACTTTCGATTCTGGAATACGCTCTAAAATTGCACGGGTGTGCCCACCACCGCCAAAAGTTGCATCTATGTACAGACGTGGCAGAGATGCCTCGCACTGGGCCTGCAGAAATAACTCAAGGACCTCATTAAGAAGAACTGGTGCATGTCCGTTCATCCTTGTAATCATTCCTCCTTCCTGTGCTCCACTGTACATAACTCAATCTCTTCCCTATGCATCAAAGACCCCCAAGTCTTCTACACTGAGGCTTTGAAGCTCCTCTTCTTTATCTTCTTCCGGCAAGAGGTCCGGATTCCAAATTTCAAATTCATCCCCACCGCCGGAAAAATGGGCTTTTTTTGTAATGCCTATGAATTTCCGTAATTTTGGGGGAATAACAAAGCGGCCGGTCTTATCGCACTCGAGGGATGCTGAGATCCGGAAGACTTTTTTGATCTGCTCCCGTTTTCTGGAGTCCCCCATGGGCACATTTTCAAGCTTTTGAAGCAGATTGCGCACTTTCCATGGTGGCAACACCAGGAGATGCGGAGGCTTCGGCCCATCAACAGCCCCCATCGGCATAGCCATGTAGTTCCCCGTTTCCTCATCTGGCAATCGCCAATCGGATGGAATCGTAACCCTGCCCTTCGCATCCACTGAATGCGTGTAGGAGTCTACAAATGGGGGTTTCTCGTCGGGGTTGGTCATATAAAGGAGGGTTAAACCTTGCCCACAGCATGTAATTCCGTGCCACAGTGTCAACACTATGATCCATAGACCCCCACTTCCTGCCACATTCCGCCACAACGGAACTCAAACCCGCATCAACAGAGGGATTTGCAACCCTCCACACCACACATAGGTTCGCTGAATATGAGATCCTGATCCGAAAATTTAACCCGAGAACCCAAACGGGCTCGCCATATCTGGGGCTAACTGCATGGATTAGTATGTATTTATGAAAACCGCGAAAAAACGGCTCGACCAACTCCTCGTGGAACAGGGGCTGTGCGAATCCAGGTCGATCGCACAGGCATTAATTCTTGCCGGTAAAATACGTACAGGCACCACGATCCTCGATAAACCCGGTAAAAGCTATCCAGGTGACATAGAGATAACCCTGGAATCTCCGCCAAAATATGTGAGCCGTGGTGCAGAAAAAATAGAAGGCTATTTAAAAAAATTCCCGATCCCTATTGCCGATAAACATATCCTTGACCTTGGAGCTTCCACTGGAGGCTTCACAGACTATTTGCTTCAGGAAGGTGCGGCAACCGCTACGTGCATTGATGTGGGGCACGGGCAACTGCACCAGAAACTCCGAGAGGATCCACGTGTTTTCAATTTTGAGAAGACCAATGCACGGCATCTGAATAAAGATACGCTACCTCACAATGCATACCAGATTGTAGTGATGGACCTATCCTTTATTTCTATCAAAAAGGTGCTACCCGCAGCATGGGAATTGTTAGAAACTGGTGGACACTTGATCACACTTGTTAAACCTCAGTTTGAATCCACCAAACAGGAAGCGGACAAGGGCCAGGGTATCATTAAAGACCCCGCTATTCATAACCGAATCCTCGAAGATATTCAGGATTTTGTAAGAAAGAGCTTACCTTCTGCAGAAATCCAGGGGCTCATTCCCTCCCCCATCCAAGGGGCCAAAGGTAACAAAGAGTTTCTCCTGGGCATTAGAAAAAAGGAAGACAGCGAATCGAAATAAACTTATCTTTTCGGATTCAACACGACGACCTGGGTTTTATCCGGTTCGTACTCCCCTAGTCCCAAGGTTTTGCCATACTGGAACAGGGAGGCATCTGGAGGAATTTCCTCGAAACGGTGGCTTCGGCGATGTTTATTCATTTTCACGGTTACGTAGTAATCCAGCAACACCATGTTCGTCGAAAGACAAAGGGCAGGTTCGGAAGCCGTGTAGAGAGAGTGAAAGCTTGGACCTCCGATATATTGGTATTTTTCCAGGGAAAGGATGGTAAGGGCGCACTTTTGGCGAAGTTCCGGAATGGCGGCGATTTCTGTCGTGGCTACCGGTGTGGAGCTTTTGTCTGCCAGGAAGCGTTGGTGATTGAGAACATTCCAAATGCTGGCATTGGCCAGACTTCCGCTCACTTCCACACCGGGACAATCCACCACCATCGGCAGGTTGATCCAGAAATCCACCTCCGCAACCAAAGGATAAGGAAGAAAACTTTTGCGGTCATCTTCCCCCTGGTCACCTCCAAGGGGAAAAGAAGGCAATGGGCTTTCGTAAAACCAATCCGGGTTGGTCAGCGGATCCGTATCCAGGGCCAGAACCGGGATTCCATGAAAATCCGTTCGCCTCTGGCTCAATGCTGGAATAAATCCAGCACGACGCAAGTTCCGCTGATTCTGATCCAGTAGAAACATTTGCTGACTACTAAACCCTCGTTTTCGCAACTGTTCCACCACGGCATGGACCAATGGCTTCGGAGTCGCCAAACCAGCCCCACTGTTTGTATAAATTTTTAAACCCACCCGCTTGAATTCTCCTGGCCGTAGCAGAAATTGGGCCTGCTCCTCGTAGTGCTGAAAAAGGGATTGGACTCCCAAGCGGTATTCCTCTGCTGAAAAATCTGCCATCTCCCAGCGCCAAAGTTCACTTTCATGGTCTTGAGCAGCCACTTCCTGTGAATGTACAATAGAAGAGTGTAATATGAACAATAGGCCCATCATCCCTTGTCGAAACACATTGGAGAGATTCAGCCTTGACTTCATATGGTTGGAAAAGGTTTGGTTCATCAAAATGAGGAATGAGATGTCGTTTAGGAGAAATGGATGGCAGAATTTGTTGTGTACAGCAATTCTGATCCTCTTCACAAACTGCACAAAGAAAGAAAACCTACCCGACAAATTGGCAAGCATTCGCGAAAACCTATCCAGCGAACCTGCCACATCGGTCAAAAAGCTTCAGGAATTGAACTCCCAATATCAGGGAAATCCAGACATCCTAATCACTTTGGCAGATGCCTATTTGATGCTTCCAGGCAATAACCATCTTATAGCGGCAGTTCATCTGGAGCAAGCGGGCCGACTCAACAATGGTGAGAAACAAACCTGGTTGAGAGCCGCAAGACTCTTCGCCGAAGCCGGAGATGTATCTGCACAACTAGAAAACCTCTGCCTACACCTCCAAGATTATCCAGATGAGGAGGCATGGTTGGACCTGGGCCAGATCCTCATCCAATCCAATCGGCAAAAGGACCTCGAAGTCGCCCAGCAAATCTTATTTGGCGAAGACCATGACCGCCCGAACCCTGAGCAATTGAGAGCCCTCCTCAAAGACCTTCAGCAAAACAGCCTGATCACAGAACTTTCCAAGGCTGCAAGTACAGCCAGCGGTTTACAAGCAGTGCAAACAATTCGCCTGCTCCAACCAGAAGACACCCCCAAGGAAGAACAGCTGGTAGCGTACATACCACCGAAACCACCACTGCCAATAACCGAAACAGCTGCCAACTCCAGAACCGAGGATACGCTGACTGACCTGCCCCACCTGCCCCTACCCCCTATCTTGCCACTGACACCAGGTCTGATTGGAAAATCTGGAGCTAACAGTGCAACCGGCTCTTCCATTGAAAATTCCACCGGGCTTGCCATTACAGCAATCGAGAATGTGGAGATCATAGAAACCCCACCCACAACACAGCCAGCCAGCCCTCCTCAGGAAGCAGAACCCTCCGAGGCGGAAAATGTCCTGACAGAACACGCACCGCCGACTCCACCTGAACCCACACCAGCTACAATTGAAGAAAACACAGATCCTGAACAACCGAACACCACAACAGAACCGGAACCTCCAGAGCCCATAGAAACCACACCCCCAGAGCCTGCCACTCCTCCGGAAGACCCGTTCGAATTAGCTCAAAAAGCTTTTGAGGAGAAAGATTACGCCACTGCTAGCACCCACTATTGGAAAGCCGTTCGGCAAGATCCAGACAATCCTGAAACCTGGTATCACCTTTCCCGCTCCTTTTTCAGAGACAATGCTTTGAAAAAAGCTGAAATGATGGCTCTGGAAGCCGCACGTCGTGACCCCAAAAACCCAGAGTACGTAGTACATTTCCTCAAAGTCGTACGTGAACAACAAGATCCCGAAACCCTGCACACCGAACTCAAACGTGCCCGAAAAATGTTCCCCGATGATCCATTCGTAATTTACGAACTAGCCGTCAGTTACGCCAATACGGACTCCGATACAAGGGCCGCCATTATCCTCTTCAACGAATTCCTGGAAAAACATCCGGACCACCCTCATGCTCCATCCGCGACCGAAGCTTTGGAACAGCTGGAGAAATGACCCTACTGTCAAATCATGCCATTTATTAAACAGAGCAGTATCGATGACATTTTATCCCGGGCCGACATTGTCGACATCGTTGGCACTCACGTAGATTTGAAGAAGGCTGGCCATGAATTCAAAGGGCTCAGTCCCTTCAATTCCGAAAAATCCCCATCCTTTTACGTCAATCCGGCCAAAAATTCCTTCTATTGCTTCAGCAGTGGCCAAGGCGGTAACATCATCCAGTTTGTCATGCAGATGGAGAACCTCACTTACCCTGAGGCTCTCGAATTTCTCGCCAATCGCTACTCCATTAAAATTGAATATGAAACTTCCAGCGTGGAAGCCGGAGAAGCCATCTCCCTGAAAAAGCAACTTCTCTCCTTGCATGAACACGCCGCATATTGGTTTCATCAGCACTTCCTGTCCGAGACCGCAGATGGCAACTTTATCCGCCAATACTGGACTGAACAACGGCAGTTTTCCATTGAACTGGCTGAGGAATGCAAGATCGGTTTTGCCCCGGCATCTCCGGAAACCGAACTGGGTGAATATTTAAAAAAACAAAACTTTTCCAAAGAAGCCTTACAAAACTCCGGCCTGTTTTATTTCGAAAGAAACGGCCAATGGGTGAGCCGGTTTCAAGGTCGCCTGATGATTCCCATTCGGGACATTCAAGGCCGCCCCGTCGCATTTACTGCCCGCCAAACCCAGAAAACGCCTGAAACCGACACCGCAAGAGAGGCCAAATACGTCAACTCCCCGGAAACTCCCCTCTTCCATAAAAGCAAACTTCTCTTCGGCCTCGATCATGCCCGACAACACATGCGCAATCACGACGAATCCTTCCTCCTGGTGGAAGGGCAACTCGATGCCTTACGATGCCGGGAACAAGGGCTCCATCATGCCGTGGCCCCCCAAGGCACCGCATTGACCGAGGAACAACTGCTCCTGCTAAAACGTTACTCCCCCAAAGCCATCCATTGCTTTCTGGACGGAGATGCCGCAGGACAAAAAGCAGCATTCCGCAGCATCCCATTATGCTTTCGAACCGGCCTCAGCCTATATTTCCTCCCCCTCCCCGAAGGAATCGACCCCGATCAATTCTTACTCCAGCATGGCCAACAGGGATTTGAAGAACACCTTCAAACCAAACTTCCGGCCATCCAATTTGCCTGCCGATTCCTCCAACCGCCCGAGGGATTCCAAACTCCTGAAGAAAAAACACAAGCACTTCAGGAACTCTACTCCATGATCAAAGATTCCGCCTCCCTAACGGCCCAAGATGGCTATCTACAGCAAATATCAAGATACCTGAGAGTTGATGAAGCCGCAACCCGTGCCGATTATAAATCCTTCCTCAGACAGCAAAAAAATCCAGCCAAACACGAAAGCCAATCCGATACCCCAAAATCACAAATATTGACAAATGCAAATTTAGATATTCTCTCCTTGATCCTTTTGCACCCAAACCTAAGTGAAGATATTGCAAATAAGCTAGAGCCCGAATGGGTCGATCGCCAAACTCCTCATGCCGCACTTTTATTAAAAATCCTGATGGAAATCCGAGAAGGCGTCTGGACTCCAGACGAAGAAATTCCCGAAGCCCTACTCGAAGACGAACAAGAAAGAAAATTATTTTACCAAATTAAAAACACCAAAACTGCCCTGGAAAGATTTGAAGACCCCCAGACCGAGATCGACGACTGCCTGTACGCATTTCAGAAGCAATATCTGCTGAAGCAAAAAGCCCGAATTGAACAAAATATCACTGAAGCACTGGCCCCTCCGGAAAACTGGGAACAACTCAAAGAACTGCAAAGCCAAAGAAACGAAATCAGAAAACTCCTCAAAAACCTGAAAAATCTCACCCCCACGCAGGCTACTCTAGCCAACTGAACAATTTCCCACTCTACATGCCGAGTACTAAAGATCCGAACCAACCCGCAAGAAAACGAGGACGCCCCAGAAAAACTGAGGCCGAAAAAGCTCAAACGGCGAAAAAAGCAAAAGCCGCTGCCGCCAAAAAGAAAACTGCGAAAAAAGCCACCAAAAAAGCGACCAAAACGACCAAAGCCGCTGCCGCTGCATTAAAGAAAAAAGCTGAAATAGATCAGGCCAAACAGAACGAAGAAGATCTCAAACAAACAGCATCCAAGATTGCTGTTCTGAAAACCGGTGAACCTAGAAAGAAGAAACGGGGTCGCCCCAAGAAGGTTGAAAACCTCACTCCCGAGGAACGTCAAAACGAACTGACGGAACGCATTCATGGCCTCATCACATTGGCCAAACAGCAGACTTTCCTGACCAACAGTGACATCAGCAAGTCCCTGCCCGCTCATTTCGACCGCCCTGAAGACATCGAGAATGTGATCTCCATCCTCGAGAATCTCGAGATCGAGATCATTGACGAAGAGGAGCTCAAAAGCCATCAGGCCAAGATTGAGAAAACGGAAGAGAAGGAGCTGCAAGCCTCTCAGGCCGACATTGTGGACGAC
>Ga0181587_10003324_pt1 | contig 13385 bp, 11 predicted proteins | sample 071ome_27_FD_132463 | JGI IMG/M metagenome (GOLD analysis project Ga0181587, IMG submission 132463) | Coastal salt marsh microbial communities from the Groves Creek Marsh, Skidaway Island, Georgia - 071409AT metaG (megahit assembly) | ecosystem: Environmental > Aquatic > Marine > Intertidal...
GAGATCAAGGGATACCGAAACCGCCAGGACGCATCCTGACAACCTTCTAAATGAAAGTCGCTATCGTTCATTACCACCTGCAACCAGGTGGGGTGACACGAGTGATTGAGAGTACCATCCAATCTTGGGAGAATAATGATTTCAGTTCTGTGGAGTATGTTGTCCTAACCGGCAGGCCCTATTCCGGAAAAAAGCTTAGAAAAGTAGAAGTAGTCGAGGGATTAGACTATGCTGATGCGGAGGATTCGGTCCATCCTGCTACCTTAAAAGATAACCTCGAACGAGCGGCCCTGACGGCACTGGGTGAACGACCTGATATTTGGCACATTCACAACCACACTTTAGGTAAAAATCCTGCTCTCACCCAGGCGGTTGCCCTTCTTGCACAGTCTGGTGCTCGATTGTTCCTCCAACCCCATGATTTTGCCGAGGATGGCAGACCACAAAACTTCAAAAATTTGGCAGGATCTCAAGAAGTACTTTATCCGACGGCTAACCAAATTCACTACGCCGCTCTCAACCGCAGGGATCAAGGGTTCCTCCAAAACTTGAACCAGGGGCTTTCCAGTCCGGTTCACTTACTGGCCAATGCAATCCCACCCACCCCGGGAAAAACCCTTGGAAAAGGCTCTATCCGGGACATTCCAGATAATTTGTTTCTTTACCCTGTACGGGCCGTGCGCAGGAAAAACCTCGGAGAATTGGCCCTTCTTTCGGCGGCTTACCCAGAAATTCATTTTGCCAACAGCCTGGGACCCACCAATCCTTCTTTTCTGTCCCTTTATCAAGAGTGGGTTGCCTTTTCATCGTCTCATCGACTTGGGCTAAGTTATGGTCTGGGTGAACAGACCGAGGCAAGCTTCCCCGAAATGGTAAACTCTGCCCAATCGATCATCAATGTAAGTGTGGCTGAAGGTTTCGGGCTAGGATTTTTGGAACCATGGACTTATGGTAAAAGCCTGTGTGGAAGAAATATTCCTGAAATCACCTCTGATTTCACTGACCTTGGGGTCAACTTACAAAATCTGTACGACGAGATATGGATCGATCCATCCATGATAGACATGAGCCAATTAAAACAGGAGGTTACCCAATCTCTAAACTCGATTTATTCTGATTACAACCATCCCTTGCCCCAGCATGCCTTGCAGCGTGCTATGATAGGCTTAAGTTCTGAAAAAGGGATTAAATTCGGCTGCCTTAATGAAACTCTTCAACGGAGCATTATTAAGAAAATCCTAAATTCTGAGCTAGCTTCACAATCCGTCCGCGACCAGTCCCGGCTCTGTGTCCTTAGTCCCTCCAAGATCGAAACCAATCGGTTGGCTGTGAAAAATAACTTCTCTCTCCAATCCTATGGTCAAAGAGTTTTGGAAATCTATGAAGCTTTGCTATCCTCAGAAGTGGAAGCTGTGAGCTTTGCAGATGGAAACGGCATGCTCGAGCAATTCCTAATTCCGGAGCGGCTCAATTTGCTCCGCACATGAGCCGGGAAAAGGGAAAGTATCCAGACTTCCCGCAACAGAGAAACCCTTAGTTTTTCCTTTTAGCCTCGTAGAGGCGTTTTTCTTTTACCTTGGTGGCTTCCTTACCAACTCGGTCACGAAGGTAGTACATACGGGCACGCATGGTGATACTTTCGCGGTCCACTTCGACTTTGTCGATCAATGGGGAATTAACTGGAAAAACCCGCTCCACACCCACGCCGGATGCAATTCTGCGTACAGTAAAAGTTTCATGAATACCTGCACCTTTGCGGGAAATAACGATCCCGGCAAAGATCTGAATTCTTTCTTTGTCACCTTCACGAACGCGAACATGAACCTTCACGCCGTCCCCAACTTTGAATTGATCGCGTCCTTCCTGGAGGTATTCGTTAGTAATTTCGTTCAGCAGTTGCTCATTCATGTTCTCAGTTCCTTATTGATTAATGATAGTTTCTAAATCTGGGCGTAATCTTTTCGTTTTTTCGACACGTTGTTCATGTCTCCAACGAGAGATTGCCTGATGGTTACCCGAAAGCAAAACTTCCGGGACTTTAAATCCTCTAAAATCCTCGGGGCGGGTATACTGCGGGCACCCAAGCAATTGATCGTCAAATGACTCACCCTGCAATGACTGATCGTCCCCCAAAACGCCAGGAATGTGGCGAACCACAGCGTCTATGAGCACGGTCGCAGCAAGAGCACCGTTGGTAAGAACATAATCCCCAATACTGATTTCACGATCAATTGCATGGTCGCGAACTCGTTGGTCAATTCCTTCGTAGTGCCCGCTTACGAGCACGAGGTGGGGAGATGTGGATAATTCCTTGGCCAGTTTCGTGGAGAAGGGCTCCCCATCAGGAGCCATATATATGACCGTGGAGGATGAGGAGGAAACTTGCTCGATAGCATCAAAAAGAGGTTCGGGCTTAAGAACCATACCGGCTCCTCCTCCGAAAGGTCGGTCATCGGCATCACGATGTTTGCCCTTGGCCCAATCCCTGAGGTCGAGCGAATGGACATCGATGAGCCCACGCTCAATTGCTTTTCCGACTATACTTTCCTGAGCAAATGCCTCAACAGTTTGAGGAAAGAGCGAAAGTACGTCGAAACGCAGTTGAGGGCTCATCGTGCGAATCATAAGGTATTAAAAAAAACATGCCAATCAGATAAGCCAGCTTGGCAAATTAGGATTCAGATTCCTCTTTTGCCTCCGCTTTATCTTCAGACTCGGCTTTGGGTTCTTCCTTAGCTTCCTCAGCTGGTTTTTCCTCAACAGCGGGAGCGTCTTCAGCCGGTGCTTCTTCTTTGGCTTCGGGAGCAGGAGCAGCGGCTTTTTCTTCCTCTGCTGGCTTTTCTGCAGCAGGGGTTTCTTCGGCTGGTTCTGCTTCTTTGGCTTCGGGCTCAGCGTCAGATGGCTTCTCCTCCACAACAGGAGCAGGGTTTTTCTTCTTGGCAACACGGGCAGCCTTAGCACTAGCTTTCGCTTCCGTACGCTTCAACCAATCTTCAGGGCTTAAGCGACCCTGACGGATCAGACTTTTAGCAGTATCGGTTGGCTGGGCCCCCACTTCGAGCCAGTGATCGATCCGATCCATTTTCAAATCTAGCTCACGCTCGCGGGCAGATGACTGAGGATTGTAAGTACCCACGACTTCGATAAAACGGCCATCACGACGGGCTTGAGCAGGAGCAACCACCATGCGGTAGAAAGGGGAGTGACGGGCACCGTGTCTTTGTAAACGAATCTTAATCATAATAGATCGGAATGAGTTCTGGAAAATTTGGAAAAGCAGAGAATACAAGTAAAAATACGCCCTTAAGTCAACCAAGAACACGTCAATCCCAGCTCCTTCATAAGAAGTTGTGAAAGTTGGATTTGAGTTTTTTCAAACAAGCGTTTTAATAAGTTCCTCGTGATATCCACAATAATCAAGGCAACCAAAGCAAAGCCCTCGACCCGAAAGCGTTTGATTGAAGCAACCGCACATTTGTTTTCCTTACATGGATACAACGGACTCACGATGAGATCCGTTGCCAAAGAAGCCAAGGCAAACTTGGCTGCAGCCAGTTACCACTTCGGATCCAAAGATGCTTTGGTTTTGGAAATGTTGCGCGAACGAATCCAGCCGATCAACGCTCGTCGATTGGAATTATTAAACCAAGCAAAATTACAACAACCAGGAATTCCCTTAAGCGTACATCAAATCTTTCATTCCCTTATTTTTCCAATCGGTGAAGAAATTTCGAAAAGCACCAATTCCCGTTGCAGTTTGGCCCAACTGGTTGCTCGAACCTTTACCGAACCTACCGATTTTATCGAGCGGATGCACCAGCGTTTTTTTGCTCAAATCTCACAAACCTATCACGCTGAATTGTCCGCTACATATCCCCACTGTCCACCTGAAGAAATTTATTGGCACCTCCACCTTTCAGTCGCGGCTATGCTTGGTGCTCTCGCCCAGCACCGAAGACTTGAAGATTTCACCCAAGGACATTGTAACGAAGGCGAAGTCGAAAAAATGATCGACCGTTTAATAGAATTCATCTCTGAGGGTTTTATCAGGGGAATAAAAAAATTTTCTAGTTCATGAATCAATTTAATACTCTGAGCCTCAGCCTCTTGATCCTCCTTTCGGGTTGCCTAGCACCCCAATTACAGAAAAAACCAACACGGGAACTGTCCCTTCCGGAAAATTGGGAATCCAACCACAGCGGGATTCATCATGCCCCAACCCACCAGGGTTGGACCGAATCCTTCGACGATGATATTCTGAAGTCTTTGATTGAGCAAGCGTGGGGGAGTAACCCTTCTCTTTCAGCTATCGCAGAACGATTAATCGCTCAGGGAGAGCAAGCAACCATTCTTGGAGCCAACCTGCTCCCTTCCGCCCGAGCGGAAGTCTCTGGAAGTCGGTCCAAAAGAAACTTGATTGGATTCAATCTGCCAAATGGAAGCACATCTTTCACTAGCAACAGTTTTACCTCAGGCATTAACATAAGCTGGGAGCTCGACTTATGGGGAAAACTCGCCGATGCACGGGATTCTGCAAAAAATCGTTTTGATTCTGCCAGTTACGAGTATGATGCGGCCAAACTATCGCTTGCAGGGCAGGTGGCCAAAGTATGGTACGAGGTAATCGAGAGTTCGGAACAAGTAGCCCTGGCAAATCAAAGTGCCCAATCTTTTGCCCAAAATGAAAATTTCGTGAACGAGCGATTTGCCAAAGGCCTTGCCAACGCTCTCGAACAAAAGCTAGCCCAAAGCGGAACCGCATCGGCCAAAGCTAAATCCTTGGCATTGGAGCGACAAATGAATCAGTTCAAAAGAAGGCTCAATGTGTTGCTTGGAAAGTACCCTACAATAAAACTCGATTTCAATGGGAGCAAGCGGTTGATTCCCCTGCCCTCTCTCGAATTATCGTCGAACACGCCAAGCTATGCACTCTCCCAAAGACCAGATTTACTCGCTGCAGAAAAGAATGCCAAGGCTTATGGTCTCGACCTTGCAGTAGCTCGCAAAAACTTCTTTCCATCCCTTGTTATCAATGGAGGACCAGGGAGTCGTAGCGAGGAGTTCGAAGATTTACTCGACCAAAATTTTCGGACTTGGGGTCTTACAGGTTCCTTTTCCCAGCCCCTTTTTAATGGGGGCAGGCTCAAGGCTGCACACCGCCGAGCCCATGCACTCCAAGAGGCAGCATGGTCTGATTACCGGTCCTCAGCGTTGGGTGCTTTTGCGGAATTAGAAAACCTGTTATCGGCAGAAGAAACCTTGATTAAAGAGGAGGAACTTCTTGAGTTGGCGGCTCAATCTGCCGAGGAAGCCGCTCGATTGAGTTGGCAGCGGTACCAACGTGGCGTGGAGATTATATTCAATGCTCTGGAGAATCAAAGACGGGCCTTTGATGCCCGCAGTCGTGCCCTTCAAATTCGCAAGCAGCGGTTGCATAACCGTATCGATTTACACCTTGCCCTTGGGCAGTCCCCTCTTCCTTCGTCATTATGAGAAAATTCATTCTTCCTCCCCTTGTGCTGGGTGCCCTCTTTTGGTGTGCTTGGTACTTAATCCAACTTCGCCCAGAACCTCAACCGCGCGAGATCAAAAAAGAATACCCCTATGTGGAAGTCGTTGTGGCGGCTAAAAATTCTATTCCCGCTGTGATTCATTCCCACGGTGTGGTAAGGCCAAGGACCCGGACCACATTGATTGCGGAGGTACCAGGCATCATCGAAGGTGTGGCTCCTTTTTTAAAAAACCAGCAGACTCCGTCCTTTCGAACCGGAGGATTTTTCAAGGAAAATGACCTGCTAGTAAAGATTGAAGAAGTGGACTTGCTCACCACAGTTGCTGAAGCCAATGCCAACTTGAGTCGTTCACAACTTCAACTTTTACAGGAGCGTGAATTTGCGGAACAGGCCAAGAGTGAATGGGGAGATCGCAACTGGTCGGATGCTTCCGATCTGGTCAAACGTATCCCGCAAATCCAAAAAGCGGAAGCCGAGGAGAAATCAGCCAGGGCATTTCTTGAGCAGGCAAAGAAGAACCTATCCCGTGCACAGGTAACCGCACCCTTCGATGGGCGAATCATTTCAACGATGGTGGACCGTGGCCAAAGGGTTGGAATAGGCAGTTCTTCGGCACTTGCTGAAATCTATTCATTGGATTCTGCAGAGATCGATCTGTCCCTGAGCCAAAATGAGATTTCCTTTCTTGGTTTTGTCGATGGATTGGTCAAAGACCTGAAAATTGAAGTTGAGACTTTGGGAAAAGATGGAAAAACCACCCACAAAGGAATCCTCGATCGATCTCAAGGAATGGTGGATAACAAAACCAGGCTGACTAACTTTGTTGCCAGAGTTGATCATTGTTTCGCCAACCCATTTGCGGATACACCAGTCCAAGACCCCCTCAGCCTTGGACAGTTCGTTAACCTAAAGCTGACCGGGAAAAAAACACCTGCCTTTGTTCTTCCGGACTCAGCTTTTCGGGATCTCTCCACTGTTCTCATTGTTGATTCAAACAATCAGTTACATCCAAGAAAGGTTGAAGTTTTACACCGTACCAACCATGAAGTTTGGGTGAGTAAGGGAATCCAAAATGGAGACCGGGTTTGTATCACCCCGATTGAAATTATTTCGGAAGGTATGAAAGTCAGGGTAATCGGTGACCCTAGCCCGGCAAAGGCTGTACAATCTTCTTTAGACACCAACAATACCCAGTAAATGATTGCCTGGTTTGCCAAAAACGGTGTAGCAGCCAACCTCCTGATGGGGGTGATCCTGATTGCAGGAATTTTCTCGGTACGGGGATTAAAAATGGAATTATTCCCGGACTTCGATCTTGATTTAGTCACTATTTCCGTAGCTTATCCAGGAGCCGCTCCTCTGGAAGTGGAGGATGGAATTTGTAAACAGATCGAAGAAAAAATCTGGGACCTTACCGGGATCAAGGAAATGACCTCTTATTCGAGAGAAAATTTTGGCGTGATCTCGGTTCAAGTTGAGCGTGGAAGAGATGCCAAATTACTCGCGGATGAAATCAAAGTCCGTGTAGATTCCATCCTTACACTTCCAGAAGAAGCGGAAAAACCAATGGTCGAGGTCGCCACAATTAAGAGGCGGGTACTCGCGGTGGCGATTCATGGTCAATGTGATGAAAAATCTCTCAGAAAATTGGCTGATCAAACTCTCGATGACCTCACTAACCTTCCCGGGATTACACAGGTTGAAATTGCCGGCATCCGCAAGCCACAAATCGGAATTGAAGTGGCCGAGTCTTCCCTTCGTGAGCACGGAATCAGTTTTGACGATGTTGCCAGAACCCTCCGTCAAACTTCGCTGGATGTACCCGGTGGAGTCGCACGGACTGCTGCAGGAGAGACCTTACTGCGTTCCATGGGAAAAGCTCGGGACGGGCAGGAATTTAACGAAATTGAGTTACTCCCATCGGAAAACGGATCGAGCCTAACTCTCGGAGAAATTGCCACGGTCAAAGATGCCTTTGAAGACAAATCCCTCTATACCCAGTTTAACGATCAACCCGCTGTAACCTTGCGGGTATTCCGGGTGGGGCAACAAAGCCCACTCGACATATCCGAAAAAGTAAATGCCTACGTGGATGCCATTCAGCCTACCCTACCTGATGGTGTAAAAATGACCATCTGGCAGGACAGTTCCTACTATCTTCAAGGCCGTTTACAAATGATGATAGACAATGCTTCGCAGGGTCTCCTTTTGGTATTTTTAGTCCTCTCTCTATTCCTCCGTCCTTCCCTCGCATTTTGGGTTGCGTTAGGACTTCCTATTTCGTTCATGGGTGCCTTTGCAACCATGGGAATAATTGGAGCCTCCATCAATTTAGTATCCTTGTTTGCCTTTATTGTAGTGCTTGGAATTTTGGTGGATGATGCCATTGTTGTGGGCGAATCGGTTTACACCCAAGGTAGACTTGGGAAAAACCCACTCTCTGCTTCCATTGAAGGTACCCACCGTGTCGCTATGCCTGTCACTTTTGCCATCCTTACCAGCATGGTTGCTTTCGTCCCACTGCTCTTCCTTCCTGGATGGCTTGGAAAGCTACTCAAAGATATTCCTTTGGTGGTCATTCCTGCTCTTTTTTTCTCACTGATTGAATCGAAATTTATTCTCCCCTATCACCTCAGCCTTTGCCGGTTTGACAAAGCTCCCAACAATCCCTTATCCCGTTTGCAGGATCAAGTTGCCAAAGGACTTGAGCGGTTCATTGAAAAAATCTATCAACCTTTCCTTGAGTCATGCCTTCGTTACCGCTACCTGACTCTGTCTTTTTTTGTCGGTCTCTTTGCCGTGACCCTTGGATTGATTGTCGGCGGCCATGTTCCATCCATTCGTGGTGTGCCCCCTGTGCCTTCGGATTATATCTCAGTAAAAATTCTTATGCAGGAGGGTGTCCCGGCCCGTGCTACGGAAAATGCGATCGAGAAAGTGGAATCTGCCAGGCTTGAAGTCATTCAACAATTAGAAGCCCTTGGTGAACCCAATCCGTTTCGCTATGTAATGCAAACCATGGGGGCACAGCCATTTTCTGGAGGTCCTAAAAGTTCATCCAATATTGTATCCGGCTCCAACATGGGAGAAGTTAGTGTGGAATTAATTAAATCAGAAATGCGCACCCGTACCGCGCCCCAAATCTCGGCTCTATGGAGGGAAAAGATCGGCCCCATTCCCGGGCTGAAAGAATTGTACTTTGGAGATGTGGCAGCTGGGGGAAGCCGAACCGCACTTGAAGTGGAAATTTCTGGCGACGATTTAGATGAAATGAGTATTGCCAGCAAAAAATTGGTCAAACAACTGGAAACTTACGAAGGATTGTTTGACCAGCGGGACACCTTTTCAGAAGGCAAGAGAGAGGTACAACTTCGCTTGAACTCAGCCGGTCGTGCGTTGGGCCTGACTCAGGCAGATCTAGGCAGGCAGGTACGGCAAGCTTACTACGGAGAGGAGATTCAGCGCATTCAAAGAGACCGGGATGAAATCAAGGTGATGCTCCTTTATCCCCTTACCGACCGCAAAAGCTTAAATGCACTTTCCAACCTACGGGTTCGTGCTCCAGGCGGGGTTGAAGCTCCTATTGAGGAAGTCGCTGAAATCAAAATCGGTCTTGGTTTTTCCACCATCACCCGCACGGACCGATCGCGAATCATCAATGTGGGCTCTTCTGCGGACAAGGTCGTGGCCAATGTTCCTGGCATCGAACGAGACCTTGCCGCCAACTTTCTACCCCAACTCCGCTTGGAACACCCTGGGCTTAAATTTGCTTTTGTGGGCGAGAAAAAAGAGCAGGAAGAAAGTGACTCCGGTCTTGCCCGGGTTGGCGGAATTTGCCTGTTTCTTATCTACGCCCTACTCGCCATTCCTTTCCGCTCTTACCTGCAACCCTTTCTGATCATGTCGGTCATTCCCTTCGGTTTAATCGGAGCGACCTTAGGGCATTATCTTTTTGGCCTTCCGCTTAGTCAGCTATCTCACTTTGGATTAGTCGCCCTGACTGGTGTGGTCATCAATGACAGTTTAGTGCTGGTTCATTATGTCAACGAACGGGCCAAAGGCACTTTCATGCTCGATGCAGTGAAAACGGCTGGCATGGCCCGATTCCGTCCGATTTTACTTACCTCACTGACCACTTTTGTCGGTCTGATGCCCATCCTTTTTGAAAAAAGTTTACAGGCTCAATTTCTCAAACCCATGGCGATCGCGATTGGATTCGGGGTTATGTTTGCCACTTTCATTACATTACTAATGGTACCCTGTCTCTACCTGATTCTAGAAGATCTGAAAAAAGCAGGCCGTGGGTTCTTTCGGTTTTTAGGATTTACAATCCAGCGCCGTCCGGCAATCGAAGGCCCAACTGCAGGCAGTTAAACCATAGACTTACTTGGTCAGACTGGAGAGTTGATCGAATAGGCGACTCGACTCTGGCATGGCCAGTCCTTTAGCCTCAGCTCTCTTCACCGGTTCCCCCCATATCGCTTCCACCTCCACAGGCTTCCCCGCAAGATAATCAATCATACTGGAGGGCTTGTAAGGACCCATCGGTTCAGTCAGTTCAAACTGTCTGTGCAAAAAGGCTTCCTCAATCTTCACCCCATATGCCTTGGCTACTTTCTGCACTTCGAGCATTAAATTCCACGCCCGTTGTTTAAGGTCAGGATCCCTCAGAATTAAATCGGTGGTGATCCCACCTGCAGCAATCGACAATCCATTAAAGGGAATATTCCAGCAAAGCTTTCTCCACAAAGCTTCGTCTAAAGAATCAGACATTCGTACCTGGATACCCGCTGTTGAAAAGGCTTGCACTACGTTTTGTGCTTCAAGTGAAAGCTTCTGCCCAAGTTGACCAAACTGAACATAGCCGGGAAGCAGGTTCTCAATTACTCCCGCAGAAGTCCGATTGATGCAGGTAAAGCAGAGCCCACCGACAACGGTCCGATCTTTTCCAAACAAACGAAAAAGGTTTTCCACATTGCCCATTCCATTTTGTAGAGTGAGCAAGCAAGTATCCGGACCGATCATCGGTTCCATAATCTCCACAAGCTGCTGGTTGGCAGTCGCTTTGGCAGCAACGATCACCCAATTACAAACCCCGATAGTGCCTGCTGTTTCATGAGCATGTAAGGGCTCGACTTTGGTGGATTTACCCCCAGCTTTATGATCGATCAGTTTCAATCCACTTTGGATGACTTTTTCATAAGTGGAACGAAATAAGAAATGCACATCTTGACCGGATTGAGCCAGCATACCGCCGTAATACCCACCAATCGCACCTGGCCCGACAATCCCAATTTTACCAAGAGCATTCACACTTGTGAAAGATTTTAGTTACGGGAGGAAACCCGAGTGTTTTTAGGTTTGGTCAATTGGTCTGGGTAATCGATTGTAAAGTGTAACCCTCGACTCTCCTTTCTTTGCAAAGCGGAGCGGACAATTAACTCAGCCACGCATACCAAGTTTCGTAACTCAAGTAAGGGAAGGTCGACTTTTGCATTCCAATAATATTCGTTAATTTCTCTGCGTAAGTTTCGTAATCGTGCATGGGCACGCTCGAGTCGTTTGGTCGATCGAACAATTCCCACATAATCCCACATCGCTCGCTTTAATTCCTCGAGATTGTGAGATACAACGACCCGTTCATCGGATGCGGGCACATCCCCATCTACCCAACCTGGAAGACGAATCTTTTTTCTCTTTTGCTCTGATAAATACTTACAGACCGACTCGGCTCCGCGGTTGGCCATGACCACTGCCTCTAGCAAGGAATTACTCGCGAGTCGGTTGGCCCCGTGTAATCCAGTGCAAGCAACTTCGCCACAGGCATAGAGACCTGCCAGTTTGGTCGAACAATCCAATGCCGTAGGAACCCCACCGCATGAGTAATGAGCAGCCGGAACCACCGGGATAGGTTCTTGAGTCGGATCAATCCCCCGCTTCATACAATTCTCATAGACATTGGGAAAACGGTCTTTGAAATCGACATCCATATTGGGAGTATCTAGCCGAACACAGGGTGAACCTGACCTTTTCATTTCCCGATCAATCGCACGGGCGACCACATCCCTGGGAGCAAGGTCCGCCAAGGGGTGGTATTTTTTTAAAAAGGGCCGGCCTCTTGAATCGATTAATTTCGCCCCCTCTCCACGGACTGCTTCGGTAATTAGAAAACGGTCACCCTCCAAAGAATGGAGCGTGGTGGGATGAAATTGAATAAACTCCAAATTCATCACCGAAAGACCCGCCCTCGAGGCGATTGCTATTCCATCTCCTGTAGCAATGCTTGGGTTGGTGGTGTAAAGATAAGTTTGACCCGCCCCACCGGTGGCCAGCAAGACCACCGGTGCCGCAACCGTAATCACTTCATCCGCAGCGGCATCAAAAAAATAAATTCCCTCCACTTGATCCTGAGCAGAGCTTACGGGCATGCCAAGTTTCTTAAGCTTTTTCGAAGTAATTAGATCGATAGCAAAATAATGCTCAAAAAGATCCACTCCCTGCTTGGCAATATTCGCCAGAAGTGCATCTTCGATGGCCTTTCCGGTTACATCCTTAACATGCAATACACGACGCTTACTATGACCGCCCTCTTTACCGAGGGAAATCCGACCATCACCAAGACTAGAAAACTCCACTCCCAACCGCACCAGATCCTGAATCCTCTCAGGACCGTCTTTAAGAATTTCATGAACTACCTTAGGATCACACAATCCATCGCCCGCATCCAAAGTATCTTGTACATGTTTTTCCAAATCATCTCCGGCCGAGGTGACTGCTGCAATTCCACCTTGAGCATAATTGGTATTCGATTCTGCCTTATTTTTTTTAGTGAAAATGGCCACCCGGTGCCCGGCCTCCGCTACTTTTAGAGCAAAGCTAAGCCCAGCAATTCCGCTACCCACAATGATCAAATCATATTCACTGGCTGGTTTTTTCGAAGTGCCCATAACAACTAAAAGCAGAGGTTATCAATCAGTCTGACTTGGTCCACCCAAACAGCCACAGCCAAGAGCGATCGTCCAGGAACAATTTCGGTCTCTGTTCGCATTGTTTCTTTGTCCACCACTTCGACATAATTGATCCTTATGCACCGGCCTTTTTGTAAAACCTGGAGCACCTCGGCTTTGACCCGATCCACCTTTTTAAAACCTCTATCTTGCACAAGGCTATTGGCGGCTTGTAAGGACTGGTAAATGAGAGAGGCTTCCTCTCGCTGCTTAGGGTTAAGGTAGGCATTCCTGGAGCTCATGGCCAGGCCATCCTTTTCCCTCAAAATTGGTCCAACCATGACTTGGATTGGGAAATGAAGGTCGCGAATCATTCTCTTTAAAACAATAACCTGTTGGGCATCTTTTTGACCCAATGCCACTAGGTTGGGTTGGCAAAGGTTGAACAATTTTGCACAAACTGTAGCAACCCCCTTGAAGTGACTGGGTCGGGCATCACCACATAAGCCCATGCCCACCTTCTCTTCCATTACATAGGTGGATGCATCTGGAGCATAAATCTCTGAGGAGTCAGGTATAAATACCCCATCCACTCCATATTCCTTGCAGAGGGATAAGTCCCTTTTTTCGTCTCGGGGATATTTCCCAAAATCCTCACCCGCTCCAAATTGGGTTGGATTGACAAAAATAGAGAGAACGAGAAAGTCACACTCGGCCCGAATTAGTTCGACCAAAGAAAGGTGCCCTCGATGGAGGTATCCCATAGTTGGAACAAAACCAATCACCTTCCCCTCCCTCTTCAACCCAGTCGCCCGGATCTGCATTTCAGTCACCGATCGTAAGACTTCCATCGTTAGCTATCCGATTGAGAAATACCCAGAGTTGGAAAGAAAAATTAGTAGGATTTTGCGAGAACCACTCTTCC
>Ga0181587_10003338_pt1 | contig 13359 bp, 12 predicted proteins | sample 071ome_27_FD_132463 | JGI IMG/M metagenome (GOLD analysis project Ga0181587, IMG submission 132463) | Coastal salt marsh microbial communities from the Groves Creek Marsh, Skidaway Island, Georgia - 071409AT metaG (megahit assembly) | ecosystem: Environmental > Aquatic > Marine > Intertidal...
TCGCCCGATGCGCATGCTAACGCGTCCCTAATTTGGGTTCAAGTCGTTCCAATATCAACTCTGCCTAACAGCGGCTTCCAGGCGCGGGCGGCGACTCTGGCGGACCCGCAAAACATTGCGCGATCATCATCCACTCGTGCGCTGGTTCCCCATAGATCATCAGCTCAACATCTGCGACATTTCGAACCTGAGTCACGACATGACAAAAATCAACGGCGCTACCTTCGATAAAATTCTCTTCAGAAAACTCATTAAAGGACCACACCGCACCACTAGGCGCTGTAAGTTCGACATAAGGTGCGGGACCAGGCGGCTCGAGACCACGATTAGCAAAGGTCCAGCCATAGGTCTTCACGCCAATGACGGCAATATTATGTAAGCGATCAGACTCTTCTCGAACTTCGCCCAAGACATCAAATACAGCGCGCCCATGGGCCCAAGTTTCCATTTGCCGTGCCGTCCCAAACATTTTGACGCTCATATCAGGACCAAACCAAGGCACTCTGGCGCGCTCATCTAAATCCCCTAAGAACACAGCCAAATCTTGTAACGTTTGCCACCAGGCGACCCTAAGGGCCTCACCTGTCAAGCCTGGCTGCATCAAGGTTTGCGCACGGACACGGTCTTGCTTCATCGCAGTGAACGCTTCTGGGTTCGAGAGCGCCAATCGAGCGGCAAGATCGGTGCCATGCAGATGCTGCACGATTTGGTCGATGGTCCAAGCTTTAAAGGTTGTATGTTGTTGCCAGGCTTCCGGTTTTAATTCTACCAACAATTTATTCAGCTCATCGCCTTCTGCTAAAAAGTCTTGGGCGATTGTGCTCATGCAGTGACATCCAACTGACGAAACTCCGATTCTAGTTTTTTAGCTTGTTTTTTAGACACACCACCCAATACATTAATCGCGTGCCGCACCCGCGCTCTGGTCATATCAGGGCCGAGAATCGCCATCGAATCAAACAAGGGCGGCGCAACCTGTCGACCACTGATCGCGACAAACAAAGGCGCTAACAAATCTCGGATCTTGATCTCCATAGCATCTGATAATTCTCGGCACATGCCCTGAAGGACCGCGCTCTCCCAGTTGCTGATTTGCTCAAGACGCCACAAGCAAAATTGTAAAATGCGGAGAGTTACCGCTGTCTCGGTTTTGAGCTTCTCAAAACTGCTGGCATCGAGGCTCGGCAACCCTTCCAACAAAAAACTCGCCATTGGAGCCACATCGCTAAATACCTCAACGCGATCTTTGATCAAGGGAATAATCGCCAGCAGTTTTTCCCTGTTCAACGCCCAATCCACCAGCCGATCGGCCAACGCACTATCATCTAGGGATTCTCGCAACCAGCGACCGTTCAGCCATTTGAGCTTTTCAACATCAAATACTGGAGCCCCCATACTCATACGACTGATATCAAAGTCCGCTACCATCTCATCGAGAGAAAACTTTTCCTCTCCCGAAGGCAAGCTCCAACCCAACATGCCCAAATAGTTCAACACGGCTTCGGGCATGAAACCCATATCTTTGTAAAACTGGATGCTAGTCGGATTTTTGCGTTTGCTGAGCTTGCTCTTATCCGGGTTGCGAAGGAGCGGCATATGAATCAATTCGGGCATTGGCCAACCAAAATATTCATAGAGGAGTTGATGCTTGGGAGCAGAATTGATCCACTCTTCACCGCGAATGATATGGCTGATACCCATCAAATGATCATCGACGACAACCGCAAGATGATAAGTCGGGAACCCGTCCGCTTTTTGCAGCACCTGCATGTCGACTTGTCTGTAATCAATCTCGATATCACCACGTAGCCGATCCCTGATCGTGCAAGCACCACTATCTGGCACCTTCATGCGCACGACTGCCGTTTCGCCTTCACTCAAGCGGCGCTTGACTTCTTCGGGGTTCAATCCAGTACAGGCACCATCATAGCGCGCAGTTTCTCCGGCAGCGATCTGCGACTTACGCATTTCATCTAAACGCTCTCTAGCGCAAAAACAATGAAACGCGTGCCCTTTTGCGAGCAACTCATCGACATGCTGTTGATAGATATCTAGCCGCTCGCTCTGTCGATAGGGTCCTTTGCTGCCCCCAACGTCGGGACCCTCATCCCACTGTAGCCCGAGCCATTTCAAAGCATCTAAGATCACCCGCTCAGATTGCGCGGTAGAGCGCGCGACGTCGGTGTCTTCAATACGTAGCAAGAACTCGCCGCCGTGTGCCTTGGCAAAGCAATAACTAAACAGCGCCATGTAAGCTGTGCCGACATGGGGATCCCCTGTTGGCGATGGCGCCACCCGCGTTCTAACCATAATTACTCTCTCGTCCGAAACCGGACAATCCGCCGAAATAGGCAAGGTGATGTATCCAAAAACAGGCAACCTGCTAGCCTCAAATGGTACACTAAAGCCATCCAAAGATTAATTCGGACATAATGACTCACCCGTTTATTTCTGTTGCGCCCATGATGGGTTGCACCGATCGGCACTTTCGTTACTTATTGCGATTGATATCGCCCGAGGCGCTGCTCTATAGCGAGATGATTACCACCGGCGCGCTATTACATAACGATCCGGCTGAATTTCTTGTCCATGCCAAGGATGAACCAGTCATCTTGCAACTCGGCGGCAGTGATCCAGAAGCACTTGCAGCCTGCGCTAAACTGGCAGAGACACACGGCTATCAGGGCGTGAACCTAAACTGCGGTTGTCCAAGCGATCGTGTTCAAACCGGTGGCATCGGTGCTTGCCTTATGGCCACCCCAGAATTGGTAGCAACCTGTTTTACTGCTATGCAGTCTGCAACGACGATACCCGTAACAATCAAATCCCGGATCGGCATCGATGATAAAGATAGCTACGAGGATTTTTTTGGATTCGTTCGTCCGATCTTTGAGGCGGGCTGCCGAACTTTTATTGTTCACGCTCGTGCTGCGATATTGAAAGGCTTGTCACCGAAAGACAATCGGGAAATACCACCTTTAAAATATCACTATGTCACACGCATTCAGAAAGATTTCCCGGAGGCGACTTTTATTTTAAATGGGGGTCTGAATTCGGTAGAGGCGGTTGTCGACGCTCGCGCTGAGGTACCCCACGTCATGCTGGGCAGAGCGATTTACAATGACCCCTGGTTGCTTCAGCGGCTAGACGCCGCAATCGGGTTACAGCCGGCACCACTTGATCGAGCCTCGATCATTGCGCAGTTTCGTCACTATATGCAATCCCAGCTTACCCAAGGTGTGCGCCTAAAGCACATGACCCGCCATTTACTGGGCTTGTATCTTGGTCAGCCAGGTGCTCGGCGATATCGGCGTTATCTAAGCGAGCATATGTTCGAGGACAATGCTGGCATTGAAGTTTTCGAACGAGCTCAAACTTTTCTTACCCCCTCACTTAGGATGGCATCATCATGATCAAGAAACTTACCACCTGGTTTAGCGAAGCCGTTGAAGAGACTGAGGAATCCGGAGTCGACTCAAATGAGCTAGGACTAGCAACCGCCGCGCTCATGATGGAGGTGGCGCGGGCCGATTTCGACCGAAGCGCAGAGGAACAAGTGCTGATGCTAAAACAATTGGCAGCCCGCCTAAATCTGACCGAAACCGCAGCCAATGGGTTGCTGGCGCTAGCCCAGGATGCCTCAGATGAAGCTCATGACTTGTACAGCTTTACAAGCATTATTAACGACCGTTACGGTTACCAAGACAAAAAGCAGCTTATGGTGGATCTATGGGAGGTCGCGCTGGCAGACCAACATATCGATCCTCAGGAAGACCATATTATCCGTCGAATCTCTGGACTACTCAGCATCGATCACAGCGACTTAATGCATGCACGGGCCATTGCCCGGGACTGACCGGACCTAACGCGAGCTTTGCTGAGGTGATGCGTTGGTCAGTGTACCGCTGACTGTTGGGATTGTTCTAGCTCTGTTTCAAGCGCGCCAACCAGATCGCAAAAACGCAACTGATTCTCAGCGTTTAACTGCATCAGCGTTTTGTGCGCATCTAGGACTTGCGACCGCAGACTATCCTCACTGATCTGATCAGCAATGAGTTCAGCCATGTGAGTTTCAGCGCCGGGCAGCCCTTTTAGCACCACAAAAATCTCTTGGAAGCCCATACTATCGAGGATTCTGTGGATGTCTTCATGCCCAAAGAGCAGCGTTGGCTTAAAACCGAACCGGGCTGAAGTGGTAATGGCGATCTTCGCCAAAAACCCAAGAACTGTGCTATCGAGGGTTTCGGCATCACTTAAATCAATAATGACTGAGTCTAAAGCGCTGCTGTCGCCAAGTTGCTCGATAAAGCGATTCAAAGCGGGACCATGCGCTACTCGAACGTTCCCCTTCGGTTTTAAGATATGGCTTGCACCAATTTTTCGGTGCAGGATCTTACCGCTCATATCAAACCTTCCTTACGAGACTCAAAACAGATCTATCGTCTGCTAATCTATCGTCCGAAACCTTAAACAAGCGATCGAATAACCCTTCGATCTTCCCCGAGTCGCTTTTTACAAACGACGCCAGCTCCGCTTCTTGTTTGGCAACACTGTTTCCGGGCAGATCGCCAAGCGCACCGTCTGAAAACAACAACAGCTTGAACTCTGCTGCCAGCTCAAGTTGCTGCGCATCATACTCTTTCGATTCCAATAAACCTAGCGGTAAATCGCTGGATTCAAGGACGGTAATCTCGCCATTTTGAACCAGTATTGGATGCGGAAAATGACCAGCAGCGCAGTATTGAAGGGTGCTATCCCTTAAATTTACCAATGCCAGTACGCAGGTGGCATGATGCTCAAAAGCCGCACTACACAGACGCCGATTTAGGCGCTCGAGCAACACCGAGAGCCCTGCTGGGTCCTCATCCATCAATTCCCGAGCAAAATCCCAAAAATGCTCATGTAGTAAGACCGTCACCAGTGCACTGCCTGCCCCATGGCCAGAGACATCGGCGAACAATGCTAATACCTCATGGGCACCGATCCTTGTGTACTGCACAAAATCGCCAGACAACGGCAGCCGCGATTGCACCTCGTGGTCAATCACGAGGTTGCCGACTGTGAGCGGCTGACTCGGCATCAGTTGCTTTTGGACTTGGGCGCCTAGGGCGAGATCTTCCACGAGACTGGGCTCAGCTAGCGGTTCTTCAACCACCGGCTGTAACGTTTTTCTTGCAGCCATTTTCAACAGCCGTCTCTGGGTCTCAACAAGTTGAATCTTTGCCTGCCAGTAGGTCTTTAGTGCAGCCGAGCCGACGAGTTCCGTCGGCACGAGATCGCTGCCACCGGCGTCAAAAAAGGCGTGGATTTGCGCTGCATGTTGTCCTAGATCAAATCCTAGGATTTGTACAAACGGCCAACGCGCAAGCCAATGCTTGAAGTGCGGTATGCAAGTCGTTAAAGCGTCGCCTGCCTGAATAACCAGCAAGCTAGGCTCAGAGGATAGATTCGCTAATTGATCGAGCAAGGCGCCTGCTTCGCTAACCTTTGCAATACCTGTCAAAGACGCAATAACCCCTTGGTCATCCTTCATGCTTGTCTGGCTCAAGACTAAAAAGGACTCTGGTTCGCTCAGCACATTCACCCCACCCTCACCTTGCTGGGTCAAAGCTTACCATGCCTTGCAGGCATGGCGTTCTGTCTGGATGGAGCCAAATCGATTAACTCAAGCATGCTTGTAGATCCTGCCAGGCTCTTTCAAGTCGCTTTTCTGAAACCGGCACTCGAGTTCCAACCGGTTGCGCAAATAACGACACTCGGTACTCCTGTAACAGCCATTGAAAGGCATTGACTTCAGACCCGGAAACCTCACCGAGCGCGGCCAATCGCTGCTCGAACTGAAGTACCTTTTCAAGCTGAGCTTGTTCTCTGGGCAAATTTCCAGCCAACTTATCGCAACGATAATCCAGCGCTCTTAAATAACGAGGATACGACAGTAGATCTTCGGCCTCGGCCTCATCGGCAAACCCATCTCGCAACATCCAACTGAGCTGCTTCGCCATATCGCGCTTTGACGGCCCTTGAACTGGCGCAGACATCTGACTCAGACGAAGCTCAACTTTGGTTGCGAGGGTTAGCGCCTCTGTCATCGCGGCAATCAGTCGCTGCCCATGATCGAACAGCTGACCGCGCCCAGCAATGCAGGCTTCGAACTCGGATAACGCTCGCACCGGCGGCTTTCCGTCTACCAAGGTATGCCGAAACACAGCTCGGATAAGAGAATCCAATAACCGTTGGCTATCACCCCGAGCCGCATATTGCAGCGCTAGCGCTTTAATACCCGGAATTTGTCTGCGGAGATACTTTACCTGGTCAGACAGTGTCAGCATCAAAAGCGTTGTGACGCCCTTCTCATGGGCTGCAACTGCCTTCTGGGCATCCTCAAAAATTTCAATGTCGACGTGTTGTCCACGATCTACCAGGGCAGGATACCCCTTAATGCGGATACCCCCTTCCTCGGTCGTCACAAGTTCTGGCAGTGAACCTATGTCCCATCCCGTAATCTGCTGCCTTCGCAGAGCATGTTGCATCGGCTTCGCGGCAGCTGTGCCTTTAAACTGCTGAAATAACGTTTCAAGATTACGACCCGTAGCCAGCACCCGACCCTGATCATCGATAATTCGAACCTGTATCGACAGGTGTTTATCCAAAGCTTCTACCTGAAAATCGCTTGCCTCTACCCGGACCCCACTGAGTCGAAACAATCGATCGGCCAAGGCTGCGCGTAGCGAGCCCTGCTCCTTATCTAGCGCCGCCAGCGCTTTATCAGCGTAAACGGGCGCCGGCACAAAGTTCTTACGCAGGGCTTTCGGCAACGAGCGAATCAGTGCCAAGCACTTTTCTGGCAAGAGACCAGGCACCAACCAGTCCAATTGCTCACTCGAAACTTGATTCAGCAACGCCAATGGCACATCCATGCTCACGCCATCATCGGCAGCGGCCGGGTCAAAGGCATAATTCAGCGGCAGTGCATTGTCGCCAACCGACAGCGCATCCGGATACATCGCCTCTGAGACAGCCACATCTTTTTGTAATAAGAATGACCGGGTGAGCTGCAATTTTTGCGAAAGACCTCGATCGCTCTTTAGGGCCGCTGCTAAATCAATTTCGCAAACAACCGTTTGGGGCAGCGCCTCATCATAAAACGCATATAACCGCTTGTGATCGATCAGCAGGTCACGCTTACGACTTTTTGATTCTAGGCGTTCAATTTCATCTATTAATTGCCGATTTTTAGTCAAGAAGCCAAACTTGCGTGCTGCTTGCTGCTCGACCAGCGCCTCATGAATGAATAGCGAGCGAGCGCCTTCAGGATCAATATTGGCATAATCAGTTTGCCGGCGCTTTACCAGCACCACCCCAAAAAGGCTGACCTCCTCGAAGCACAGTACTTGCCCGCGTTTTACATCAAAAAAAGGTTCAAAATAGCGCCGCTTGACCAGATGCGCGGCGGCCTGTTCAACCCATTCGGGTTCGATTTCGCAGTTGGTACGAGCAAACAAACGACTGGTCTCGACTAAGGAAGCTGCCATCAACCATTTGGGGCGGCGCTTGAAGACGCTCGACCCTGGAAAAATATGATAGCGACGATTACGCGCGCCAGCATAATCGCCCTTATCGGTTCGCTCCGCCACTTGTCCTAAGTAACCGGGCAGCAGCGAGCGATGAATCTGTTGATACTCACTTGCGGTTCGGTTAATCCGAAACCGCTTTTCCCGGCAAACCACCAGCAGCTGAGTGTGAATGTCCCGCCACTCTCGCATTCGTATAAAAGATAGAAACTGCGACCGACAATACCGTCGCAGGTCTCCTTGGGTCCGGCTCTGACGCTCTGCTTCATAACCTTCCCAGAGGTTAACAAGGTCCATAAAATCTGACTGACCATGCTGCCAGACTCGGTGTAAGTTATCGGCTTTTTCTTGGGCGGAAATTGGCCGCTCTCTAGGGTCTTGTACCGACAGACCACTGGCGATGACTAAGACTTCTTTTAGACACCCAAACCGATTGGCTTCAACCAGTGCTCTCGCAAGGCGCAGGTCAACCGGAAAATCCGCCAGATCCCGGCCAATCCGGGTTAATTTGCGCTCTTGATCTATGGCTTGTAGTTCAGTCAGCAGCTGAAACCCATCCGACAGCTGACGCTGCTCTGGTCGCTCTATAAAAGGAAACTTCGCTGGATCTCCCAGTCTTAAGCGAAGCATCTGCAGTAGCACCGCTGCCAAATTCGTTCTTAGAATTTCTGGCGTTGTAAAATCTGGTCGATTGAGAAAATCCGTTTCGTCGTAGAGCCGAAAACACACGCCATCGCTGATCCGTCCGCAACGGCCTTTACGCTGATCGGCGCTCGCCTTTGAGATCGGCTCGACCGGCAGGCGTTGTATTTTTGAGGTCACACTGTAGCGGGATATTCGAGCGGTGCCTGGGTCGATTACGTAGCGAATCCCCGGTACCGTCAACGAGGTCTCAGCGACGTTGGTGGCGAGTACCACCCGCAGCTGGTTGAGGTCCGTGAACACTCGGTTTTGTTCACGAGCGGTTAACCTTGAGTACAATGGCAATATTTCAGCCGCAACCGGCCACTTCCGCCGTAGCAGCTGTGCCACTTCGCGTATCTCTCGTTCGCCCGCAAGGAATATCAGCACGCCCCCCGGCTGACGATGTTGTTTCTCTAACGCTTTGATCTCATCAAGCGCGCTTAATATGCCCCGGTGCACAGCAGAATCGACGTCTTCCTCGGGCGCCGCATCAAGGGGCCGATATCTAACTTCAACGGGATAGGTGCGGCCCGAGACCTCAACCACTGGCGCTTTCGAGAAATGTGTCGAGAAACGCTCAAGATCAATGGTTGCTGAGGTGATGATGACCTTTAGGTCGGGCCTTTTGGGCAAGATGCGTTTGATATACCCCAACAGGAAATCAATATTGAGACTGCGCTCGTGCGCCTCGTCGATGATCAGCGTATCGTATTGCTCTAAAAACCGGTCTGTCTGCGTTTCTGCGAGCAAAATGCCATCGGTCATGACTTTGATGAGCGTCTGATCGCTGGTCTGATCACCGAATCGAATTTGGAACCCCACCGATTGACCGAGCTCGCAATTAAGCTCATCTGCTAACCGCGCAGCAACCGTTCGAGCCGCAACCCGCCTCGGTTGCGTATGGCCAATCAGCCCAAAGACGCCGCGCCCCATCTCCAGACAAAGCTTGGGTAATTGGGTGGTTTTACCGGATCCAGTTTCACCCGCCACGATGACGACTTGATGTTTCGCAATCGCCGTCTTTAGATCTTCTAGGCGATGGACTACCGGTAAGGTTTCTGGGTAGGTGACCACTGGTTTCTGCGCTGAACGCGCCGTCACCGCTGCCTCTGAGGCAAGCTTGCGCCTATTAAACTGTTTGGCTTGACGGGGATTGCGCGCCAATTTCGCAAGACCGAACCGATCCCGAATCATGCAGCCGCTCAGCTGCTGCTCAAGACTGGGGCGCGACGTCGTTTTGGGCATGATCTTTCGCTAGTTGATTGGACCGCTCACAGAATACTCAGCGGAGGTGTTACTTCGACAATACGTTCATACCATCTTCGATGCCGCGAATCGTCAGCGGGAACATCTGGTCATCGACCAATTTCTTGGTCAACGCGACCGAGGTTGAGTATTCCCACGTATCTTGAGGTGTCGGATTTATCCAAATCACCTTATCGAAGGTGTCTTGCACGCGCTGCATCCAGATCGCGCCCGCTTCTTCGTTCCAGTGCTCGACACTGCCACCTGAGTGGGTAATCTCATAGGGCGCCATGGTCGCATCCCCAACGAAAATCACCTTATAGTCATGACTATATTTATGAAGAATATCAAAGGTGTCGATCCGCTCATTCATACGACGACGATGTTCTTTCCAAACACCATCGTAAATGAAGTTATGGAAGTAATAGGTCTCTAAATGCTTGAACTCCGAACGCGCTGCTGAAAACAACTCTTCACACACTCGAACGTGCGCGTCCATGGAACCGCCATTATCCAAAAACAGCAGCACCTTCACGGTGTTTCGCCGCTCTGGCCGCATAATAATATCTAGTAGCCCACCATTTTTTGCCGTCTTATCAATGGTGTTATTGATGTCGAACTCGTCATCAGCCCCCGTTCGGGCTAGTTTTCGTAACCGTCGCAACGAGATCTTTAGACCGCGCGTACCAAGTTCGATATTGTCATCATAGGCTTTGTAATCGCGTTTATCCCATTGACGCTTGCCACGACGTTTTTTGCCACGCTTGTCATCTCCAGACTCCCCGCGGCCGTTTTTGCCTTTACCTTCTTTGTCCTTTTCTTCCCCCTCACCCCGGGCTTTTTTCTCAACCTCTCGTTTGAAGGCTTCGATCAGTTTTTCAAGTCCCCCTAAACCTTTGATTTTTTCGAGTTCTTCTTTGGACAAAGATTTTTCGAATTCTCGGCGCAGATATTCATCGGGAATTAAACTAGAAAGTAAACCTGCTAAATCTTCTAAACCTTTGAAATAAGTGCTAAAAGCTCTGTCGAACTTATCGAAATGCCGTTCGTCCTTAACCAACGACATTCTTGATAAGTAATAGAATTCATCAATATCGGCATAGACTAAACGTGCCTTCAGAACTTCTAGAAGATGGAGTAACTCGGTGATCGAAACTGGGATCCGGGCCTTCTTGAGTTCCATGAAAAAATTTATGAGCATGCTCAACTATTCCTCTTGTCTTCCGCTGCGCGCTGTATCCGCTACAACGTGTCTACCTTGGACGGTTCAACCGCCTCGACCGCCTTACACATCTGCACAATGCTACCAACTTGCAGGGTAGCGTCTACGCCCGCTAACTGATCTGCAGCCCCTCCAACGTGGCGCTGTCTCTATTGGCGTTCAGCGTTATATCACCCAGCGGCGCCCATTTTTGCCACCACCGATCACACAGGGCGTGCCAACTCGGGCGGGCCTTTAGGTCATACCTTAGCCCTGACCGCCTGAGCTGTTACCACCTGATTGACGTCGATTCATAAACGCGAGTCGCTCTAGCAACTGCACGTCCTGCTCGTTTTTAACCAGCGCGCCATACAAAGGCGGAATGGCTTTGGTGGTATCCCGGTTGGTTAATATCTCCTCGGGGATATCGTCCGCCATCAACAGTTTTAACCAGTCGATAAGCTCTGACGTTGAAGGCTTCTTTTTCAAACCTGGTACTTTGCGAACGTCAAAGAATATCTCAAGGGCTTCTTTCACTAGGTCCTGCTTAATATTGGGGTAATGCACATCAACAATTTCTTGCATCGTTTCACGATCGGGAAACTGAATGTAGTGGAAAAAGCACCGGCGTAAGAATGCGTCAGGTAATTCCTTTTCATTATTCGAGGTGATCACCACAATTGGACGAGTCTTGGCCTTAACCATTTCGCCCGTTTCGTAGACAAAGAACTCCATCTTATCGAGCTCTTGCAGCAAATCATTCGGGAACTCAATGTCAGCTTTATCGATTTCATCGATCAAGAGCACAACTTTTTCATCCGCATCGAAGGCATCCCACAACTTGCCCTTTTCGATATAGTTTTTAATGTCATGCACGCGATCGTCACCAAGCTGAGAATCTCGCAGCCTCGAGACAGCATCGTACTCGTAGAGCCCCTGTTGCGCCTTGGTTGTGGACTTGACGTTCCAGGCGATAATAGGCAGCCCTAGCGACTCAGCGATCTCCTCTGCGAGCATCGTTTTACCGGTGCCAGGCTCGCCCTTAATCAATAGCGGCCTTTCTAGTGTAACAGCGGCATTCACAGCCATCTGTAGTTCTTCGGTGGCGATATAGGTATTCGTACTGGAAAATTTCATAGAGTCGCTTACATCCTAATCAATATTTGAATTTCAAGAGTTGGGTACTTTAATTTGACTGCCCCAGCATAGCAAGAATCATCAATTTAGGGGCGATTTCCTTAAACCTTGGGTGCTTGCTTCAAGCGAGTCTCTGAGCCGCTATCCGAAGCTGCTTGGGGAACCGCCTTTGAGCGTTTTACCAAGGCAAAGACAACGACGCCGACAACCATCGAGACATAGGCGATGAGCAATACCAGCCCCCCTTCTAGGGTATTAGCAGACCCTTTCAGCAAAAGGTCCATGAGCAATGTCACCAGCGCCGGCGCAAAATAGCCGGGATATTCAGCGAGTTCCCACGGGGTAAAGGCGAGCACCCAAAAACTACCTAGGCATAGCCATCTAGCAAGGTTGCCCCATTGACGGATGAATCGCCGAACCTGCCACCCGAACAACACACCAAAGCTCAGGTATATCAGCCAAGCCAAAGCGTAGTCCCAAGCCATCATGCCTTTATTGCTCCACCCAATGGATAATGCGGTCTTCAAATTCATCTTCATGAACAAACACTTCTGACTGGCATCGGCCCGATACCGAGATGCCTGCCTCGCGCACAGATTCTAAGCGACCCGAGACCAAAGGATGCCAATTCGGTAAATCCTTGCCCTCTGCCACAAGACGATACGCGCAGGTCGTTGGCAGCCAGTGAAACGTATCCACATCGTCTGGCGTTAACCACACGCAATTTGGCACCAACCGATTCCGGTCCTGGTATTCAGTACAGCGACAAACATCTTGATCAAGGTAACGACACACCACATCGGTATAAAACACCTCTTCGGTGTCTTCGTCCTCTAGCTTGTGTAAGCAGCAGCGAGCGCAGCCGTCGCAAAGAGACTCCCACTCTTGCACGGTCATCTCTCGCAGGGCCTTGGTTTCCCAAAAATTCATATTGGATCCAGCGGCGGCATTTGCAGGTAATAGCCTTTATCATCCAGCGCTGCTAGCACGTCTTCCGCTTTGGCGCTTGCCAACGAACGCGACGGCGTGAGCATCAGATCCATGACCTTCTCCGACTCGCCAAATTGTGCGAGCAATCCGTCAGGCACTTCTGCGAGCCCGATCGAATGCGGCACATAGAGATATAGATACTCTCGCTTTGAAGACTTAAAAATGGATACGTGCATCACTTGTTCATCGCTTCTAGCAAAGGTTGCCCAATCACCGCTTCGCGCCAACCTTGCATAAAATCTGGTAGCGCGGCCTTGCCTCGATTAGCGGATTTTATGATGGCCTCGAGGTCTCGCCGACGACTTAATAATTCTGGGGCAATCATCAATGCCTTAGCCTGCCTAGCAACGACTTGTCTAAGCCGGTCCAGCTTGGCCTTGTTAACAGGCGTGGTATCAGCCGATGGTTTCGGTGGTAAGGCCTCCGCCGGGCGGGCTCGCGCCTCTGCAGCAAGGTCAATTAGGGTTGCGCCATAACGCGCAACCGTCCGTCGAGACAGTCGCGCCGATGCCAGCAAATCCTTCTCTGAGA
>Ga0181587_10003339_pt1 | contig 13356 bp, 15 predicted proteins | sample 071ome_27_FD_132463 | JGI IMG/M metagenome (GOLD analysis project Ga0181587, IMG submission 132463) | Coastal salt marsh microbial communities from the Groves Creek Marsh, Skidaway Island, Georgia - 071409AT metaG (megahit assembly) | ecosystem: Environmental > Aquatic > Marine > Intertidal...
CTGACCATGGCCGAAGCCGTGCAAAACTGGCAGCAAGGTGGTGTCTACCACTTTGCGGACAAACCCGATTGCTCAAAGGCGGCTTTTGCCACCGAGATATTCAAACAGGCTGGTAAAGCGGTGAGTGTGACTGGCATTCCAAGTACTGATTATCCAACTCCTGCCAAGAGGCCGCTGAACTCGCGAATGGATTGCAGTAAGTTAGAGGCAGATTTTGGAATTATTGCGCATGACTGGAAAGCAGGCGTGGCGCGTGTATTGGAAGAATTGAAAGTGAGCACGGTATGAGCAAACGCAAAGGCATCATTCTGGCCGGCAGTTCCGGCACGCGGCTGTATCCGATCACCATGGGTGTCTCGAAGCAACTGCTACCGATCTACGATAAGCCGATGATCTATTACCCGCTGTCGGTTCTGATGCTGGGCGGCATGCGCGAGGTGGCGATTATCACCACGCCCCACGACCAAGAGCAATTCCAACGGATGCTGGGCGACGGTAGCCAATGGGGTATGAGCTTTACCTACATCGTGCAGCCCAGCCCAGACGGGCTGGCGCAGGCGTTCATTCTGGCCGAAGAGTTTCTGGATGGCGCACCGTCTGCGCTGGTTCTTGGGGACAATATCTTCTTTGGGCACGGGTTGCCGGAGATTCTGAAACGTGCGGATGAAAAGACCGAAGGCGGAACAGTGTTTGGCTATCGTGTCAAAGACCCTGAACGCTACGGCGTGGTCGGCTTTGATGTGGATGGAATGGCTGAAACGATCATAGAAAAACCCGAGGTGCCACCGTCGAATTTTGCCGTGACGGGCCTCTATTTCCTTGATGGATCCGCGCCGGAGCGGGCCAAACGGGTGAAACCCTCGGCCCGCGGCGAGTTGGAAATCACGACGCTGCTGGAGATGTACCTGCACGAAGGCGCACTATCCGTCGAACGTATGGGCCGCGGCTATGCATGGCTGGACACGGGCACTCACGCCAGCCTGCTGGATGCCGGAAACTTCGTGCGCACCTTGGAAGAACGCCAAGGCCTGCAAACCGGATCGCCGGACGAGATTGCCTATGCTAACGGATGGATCGATAAAGGCCAGCTGCGCGAACGGGCAAAGATGTTCGGCAAAAATGAATACGGCGAGTATTTATTGGGATTGGCGAAATAATTCTATTTCTTCATCACCCAGGCTGTGATCTTTTCCAGATCGGCAGTCAGTTCGTGCGCGAACTCACCTGCGAAAGTGATGAAGCTTTCCAACAAGCTTTCGTTGACACCCAATAGTACCGGCACGTCCAGATCAAGAGCCTTAACGATGACATCACGAAAGCCCTGACCGTCTCTTTCTTGTTTGCCAAACTTATTCAGGATGAGAACCCGCTCGCTTCCGTCGAGTGCCTTAAAAACCTTGTGGGCAGCGATTTCGAGTGCCTCTGAGTTTAATTGGCACCCTTTTGCGTATGGGCCGAGGTTTTGCGAAATTTTGATGATCTCACCTGTGCCGAGCAGTTCGACGTTCATTTCGGCTCTGTGTACTTGCGTGTCTAACCTGTCGACTTGAATGGCGCCGGCTAAAGCGATGTTGCGGCTTTGCAGATGTCGCGCCACGTCGGATAAAAGTCGGTCGGTGGCACCTTTTTCGCGGACTGTAATATACCCCAGCATAGGATTCTCCGGTTGGCGTCAGGAAAAAGCCACGCTACTTGCATAGCACTCAGGCCGGTTTCATATTGATCCGCGCACAGGAACCCGAAGTTATGCAGAAATTCAAGAAAATTTTGCCAGACCCGATGGCCAAAGGTCTTACGCGCGCTGTGGCAGGAATCGACCATGCGGGCCAACCTGTTGAACTGCTTGTTGTCGAAGAACGCCCTCTGACGATTTACTTGAACAAGCAGGAAATCGTGACGGCCATGACAATCGGAGACTACCCCGAGCTTTTGGCAATTGGGTTTTTGCGCAATCAGGGAATGTTGCTGGCTGATGATATTGTAACGGGTATCGACTTCGACGAAGAGCTTGAAGCCGTCGTGGTCAGGACCGAGCGGCAAACCAGCTATGAGGAAAAGACCAAAAAGAAGACCAGAACCTCGGGGTGTGCTGTCGGTACGGTTTTTGGCGATATGATGGAGGGGCTTGAGGGACTGACCTTGCCTGCCTCGAATGTCAAAACCAGTGATCTTTACGCGCTAGCCAAAGAGATAAACACGTTGCCGTCGATCTATCTATCTGCTGGCGCCATTCACGGGACTGTCTTGTGTCAGAACGATCAGATACTTGTTTATATGGAAGATGTTGGACGGCATAATGCGGTCGACAAAGTGGCGGGGTGGTTGTTCCAGGAAGGTATCGGTACATCTGATAAGATGCTTTACACAACGGGTCGGCTGACATCTGAAATGGTGATAAAGACGGCACAGATGGGCATTCCCGTACTTGCGTCTCGGTCTGGCTTTACCGCGTGGGGTGTCGAGATTGCGCGACAGGTCGGATTGACTCTGATCGGCAGGTTGCGAGGGCAACGATTTGTGTGCCTATCAGGACATGAGCGACTGATCCGCGATGCGGAACTGAGCAGCGTTTTGGATGAGCCGCGTAAAAGCGGACGGAAGGCTGCTCATGACTAAGGGAATGGCGGGTATCATTCTGGCAGGTGGTCGCGCCACGCGAATGGGCGGGCAGGACAAAGGCCTGCTGCCATTGTCATCAGACGTGTGCTTGCTGGACGAGGTCATTGCGCGTTTGTCGCCCCAAGTTGACGCGATGGCGATAAATGCCAACGGTGATCCGGATCGATTTTCTGGGTTCGGGCTGACTGTTCTACATGATAATATCACAGGATTTGTCGGGCCTCTTGCTGGTGTTCTGGCGGCTTTGGATTGGGCTGCAGATCAGGGTTTTGAAAGTGTTGTCTCTGTGGCCGCGGATACTCCGTTTTTTCCTCGAAACCTTGTATCGAAGTTAGTCGATTTTTCTGGCCCCACGGGTTTGGCGATCGCGGCAAGCTATGATGAACAGGGCAAGCTGTGGCGGCAACCCACTTTTGGTCTTTGGCCGGTGTCGTTGCGGGACGATTTGAGAGGCGCTTTGACGCAAGAAGGATTGCGCAAGATCGTGATTTGGACGGACCGTCATTCGGCGGGTCAGGCAGAGTTCGACGCAAATCCCGATGGAACCGATCCGTTTTTTAATGTGAACACGCCAGAAGATCTGGAAACAGCGCAAAGCATTTATTCAGCACAGGAGCCAGGATGAAAATCTTCGGAGTGACCGGTTGGAAGAACGGCGGAAAGACGAGTCTTGTCGAGCGGTTGGTCAAGGAAATCGTCTCTAAGGGGTATACGGTTTCCACCGTCAAACATGCGCACCACGACGTTGAGGTGGACCATGAGGGCACAGATAGTTTTCGGCATCGTGTGGCAGGGGCTTCACAAGTTATTCTATCGTCGCGCGATCTTTGGGCGCTGATGACGGAAAACCGAGGGGCGCCCGAGCTTCCGTTGGAAGATTTGTTGCGTAAGCTTGATCCCGTAGATTTGGTTTTAATCGAGGGGTACAAAACTGCGCCGCATCCCAAAATTGAATCGCATCGGCTTGAAACGGGAAAAGCGCCTTTGGCGTTGGAAAATACGTCGATCATCGCAGTCGCGAGCAACGCGTCACCTGATCTTGATGTGCCGGTGTTCGACTTGAACGACACATCCCTCATTGCAACGTTCATTTTAGAGCAAACGGGGCTGACGAGTGTAACCTAAGGCGCTGCAAGCCAAATGTCGTGATTAGGCTTTTTGGATGTAATACGCTTCAGCCTGTTCTTCGGTTTCCGAACCTAGGAAAGTGTGACCGTTTTCATGACAGAAGTGCGGGACGTCCACGGCGGCGGCCGGATCCGAGGCCAGGAGCTTTATTGTAGCACCTGAAGATAACGGTTGCATGCGCTTACGTAGTCGCAAGACTGGCAAAGGGCAAATCAGCCCGATCGCATCAATTTCCAAGTCATGTTTCATGTTGTCGTTTTACGTTTGCCGCGACGGCATGTCCACATCGAGAGCAATAGAAAAAAACTATCAACTAACGAAATATTGATGTTGAATTGGGGGGCAAACTCCCTCAGGGAAGAGTTAGATTCATAACTTCGCAAGCATGCGAGAGGGTAATATGGCATTGGACAATCAATCCGGCGTTTGGAAGTCGGGCAAAGGCAAAGGCCGTCGCACGCCTAAAGGTCGTCAGCTGAATGAAACCGCTTGGGATCAGGTCAAAGCGCTGTTGGGCGACCAACCGCGCCGTCGTGATCTGCTGATTGAATTTTTACATTTGATTCAAGACGCTTACGGTCATTTGTCGGCCCCACATTTGCGCGCCTTGGCAGAAGAAATGCGGGTATCAATGGCCGAGGTTTGGGAAGTTGCGACTTTCTATGCCCACTTTGATCCGATCCGCGAGGACGAAACTCCTCCGCCCGATCTGACCATTCGCGTTTGCGATTCTTTGGCCTGTGAGTTGGCCGGATCGGAGGCGCTTTTTGATGCGCTGGTGGATGGGCATGACCCTGCAAGAGTTCGCGTTCTTAGAGCGCCATGCATGGGACGCTGCGACACGGCCCCTGTGGCCGCAGTCGGACATCGCCATGTTGACCTTGCGACGCCTGATTTGATCTCCGACGTGATCGCTTCGGGCGATTTGCATCCGGTCATGCCTGATTACGAAGATTTTGCCCAATATGCCAAAGCTGGGGGGTATGAAACACTGGAAAGCCTACGGGCAAACGGTGATCCCGAAGCGGTGCAGGACAAGGTGCTGGAAAGCGGTCTGCGTGGATTGGGCGGCGCGGGATTCCCGTCGGGCCGAAAGTGGTCGTTCGTACGCGGTGCGTCGGGCACAAAGTATCTGGCCGTCAACGGAGACGAGGGCGAGCCCGGTACGTTCAAAGACCGCTACTACCTTGAGCGTACGCCGCACCTGTTTCTAGAGGGCATGTTGATCGCAGCTTGGGCTGTGGATGCCGAGACCTGCTTTATCTATCTACGCGATGAGTATCCTGCCGCACGGAAGATTTTGCAGACCGAGATTGCCGCATTGGAAAATGCGGGCATCGTTGAGAAGGGTTACATTGATCTGCGACGTGGAGCAGGGGCCTATATCTGTGGCGAAGAAAGCGCGATGATCGAGTCAATAGAGGGCAAGCGTGGGTTGCCGCGTCACCGCCCGCCTTACGTGGCGCAGGTGGGGATCTTCAACCAGCCAACCTTGGTCCATAATATCGAAACTCTCTACTGGGTCACCAAAGTTTGCCGAGAAGGCCCAGAGGTTCTGAATGCGGTCGAGAAAAACGGACGTAAGGGGCTGCGTAGCTACTCGGTTTCCGGGCGTGTGAAGAACCCCGGCGTACATTTGCTTCCGGCCGGGTCGACCATCACCGATATTATCGAAGCAGCGGGCGGCATGCTGGACGGCCACGTGTTCAAAGCCTATCAGCCGGGTGGCCCGTCAGCTGGGCTTTTGCCTGCCTCGATCAACGATGTGCCTATGGATTTTGACACATTACAGCCGCTTGGAAGCTTCATTGGTTCGGCGGCGATTGTGATTTTGTCGGATCAAGACAGCGCCCGTGCGGCGGCATTGAACATGCTGCGGTTCTTCGAGGACGAAAGTTGCGGTCAGTGCACTCCGTGTCGCGTTGGCTGTGAAAAGGCCGTCAAGCTGATGCAGGCTGAAAAGTGGGATCAGGAATTGCTTGAAGAGTTAAGCCAGACGATGGTGGATGCGTCGATTTGTGGTTTGGGGCAAGCCGCACCGAACCCGATCCGTTTGGTGATGAAACACTTCAAGGATGAGGTGTAAGATATGACAAATAAAGTTAAATTTACCCTGAACGGCAAAGAAGTTGAGGCGCAGGTAGGCGAGACCATTTGGGAAGTCGCTAACGGTGGTGGGCTGAAAATCCCGCACCTTTGCCACAAGCCGCAAAAGGGGTATCGCCCTGACGGAAATTGCCGTGCCTGCATGGTCGAGATCGAAGGAGAGCGCACCCTAGCTGCGTCCTGCATTCGTACCCCGACAGAAGGAATGGTGGTTACCACTAACTCGGCTCGCGCCGAGAATGCGCGCAAAATGGTGGTCGAACTGCTATTGGCCGACCAACCCGAGAAAGATGCTGCGCACGATAAATCGAGCCATCTTTGGGATATGGCCGAGGAGAATGGCGTGTCCGAAAGCCGCTTCCCGACGGTTGAAGCCGAGCGTATTCCGCTGCTGGATGACAGCCATGTGGCGATGCGGGTCAATCTGGATGCTTGTATTCAGTGTAACCTTTGCGTCCGTGCCTGCCGCGAGGTTCAGGTGAATGACGTGATCGGAATGGCGGGTCGGGGGCATGATGCCTATCCGACCTTTGATTTTGCCGATCCTATGGGGGCTTCGACCTGCGTGGCCTGTGGTGAATGTGTTCAGGCTTGCCCGACCGGGGCATTGATGCCTGCGACAGTCGTAGACGAACAACAGGTCGGTGACAGCGCGGACTATGACAGCGAAACCGAAACCGTCTGCCCATTCTGCGGGGTTGGCTGTAAAGTCAGCCTGAAGGTCAAAGACGGCAAGGTGAAGTATGTCGAGGGCATTAATGGCCCTGCAAACGAAGGACGATTGTGCGTAAAGGGCCGCTTTGGGTTCGATTATATCCATCACCCGCACCGCCTGACAAAACCGCTGATCCGTCGAGAGGATGCGCCTGCGAAGGGTCTGAATGTCGATCCGGGCAATCTGTCGACCCATTTCCGCGAGGCAACTTGGGAAGAAGCAATGGATGTGGCTGCCAAAGGCTTGGTATCCCTTCGCAACACTCATGGTGGTCGTTCGGTCGCTGGTTTCGGGTCGGCGAAGTGCACCAATGAGGAAGCCTATCTGTTCCAGAAATTCATCCGACAGGGGTTTCTTCACAACAACGTGGACCACTGCACCCGTCTTTGCCATGCATCGTCGGTATCTGCCCTGATCGAAAACGTAGGCTCGGGGGCAGTAACCGCAACGTTCAACGAGATTGAAAATGCGGACGTGGCGATCGTGATCGGGGCTAATCCGATTGAAAACCATCCGGTCGCTGCGACCTATTTCAAACAGTTCACCAAACGCGGTGGCAAGCTGATCGTGATGGACCCGCGCGGCGTTGGCCTGCGTCGGTTTGCAACCGAGATGCTGCAGTTCCGTCCTGGGGCAGACGTGTCTTTGTTGAACGCGATCATGCATGTGATTGTCGAAGAGGGTCTTTACGATGCCGAGTACATCGAGAAGTTCACGGAAAACTGGGAAGCCGAGAAAGAGCACCTGAAAGGGTTCTCGCCCGAAGCTATGACAGAAATTTGTGGTATCTCTCCGGAACAAATCCGCCGCACGGCCCGCACTTTCGCAAATGGTAAAGCGGGTTTGATCTTCTGGGGAATGGGCGTTTCCCAGCATATCCACGGAACTGACAACTCGCGTTGTTTGATTGCATTGGCGCTTATGACCGGCAACGTCGGCAAGCCGGGGGCAGGGCTGCACCCGTTGCGTGGCCAGAACAACGTGCAAGGCGCGTCTGACGCCGGTTTGATCCCGATGTTCCTGCCGGACTACCAGTCGGTCACCGAAGACTCGGTGCGCAAAAGCTTTACCGATGTGTGGGGCAGTGGCGACTTCTCGAACGAGAAGGGGCTGACTGTTACCGAGATCGTCGATCAGGTTTATGCTGGGAATATCAAGGGGATGTACATTCAGGGCGAAAACCCTGCCATGTCTGACCCAGACGTGGATCACGCCCGCGAGGCCTTCGCCAAACTGAAGTTGTTAGTAGTACAGGACATTTTCCTGACTGAGACTGCCAACTTTGCCGATGTCATCCTGCCTGCCTCGGCGCTTTACGAAAAGAACGGAACGGTGTCGAACACCAACCGTCAGGTGCAGCGTGTCCGTCCGGCAGTCACGCCTCCGGGCGATGCTCGCGAGGATTGGGCGATTACGGTTGAATTGGCGCAACGGTGCGGTTTGCCGTGGGTTTATTCGGATGTCAGCGAAGTCTTTTCCGAGATGAAGCTGAACATGAAGTCGCTGAACAATATCACGTGGGATCGCCTTGAAACCGAATCCATCACTTATCCATCGCTATCAGAAACCGACCCGGGGCAGGCGATCGTATTCGGTGATGGATTCCCGCGGGCAGAGGGTCGAGCGCGCTTTGCACCCGCGAGTGTGATTCCACCGGACGAGGCACCGGATGCCGAGTATCCGATGATCATGACCACGGGTCGCCAGCTTGAGCACTGGCATACTGGTTCAATGACACGCCGCTCGATGGTGCTGGACGCGGTTGAGCCCGAGGCAAACTGCTCGCTGCATCCGAAGACGTTGCGGCGTTTGGGAGTTGAACCGGGAGAGTATGTGTCGATTTCATCGCGCAGGGGGCAAATCACCATTATGGCACGCGCGGATCGCGCGGTGGCAGAAGACATGGTGTTTGTGCCTTTTGCCTATGTCGAGGCAGCGGCCAATGTCCTGACAAATCCGGCGATCGACCCGTATGGCAAGATCCCCGAGTTCAAGTTCTCGGCCGTTCGGATTGAGAAAGCCCAGAAATCTGTCGCGGCCGAATAAGCGCTTAAAACAGGTGAAGTAAAAAAGCCTGCTCCGGAAATCGGTGCAGGCTTTTTCGCGTGTGCGCGCGGTTTGCAGGCTGTTTCGATCACCTGATCCAGATCAAGGGACGCTGGAGATAAAGCCTGTATTGCAGACTTAGGTTTAAAAAAGTTCGAGGTAAGTCATGCGCATTACTAAACGCTCTAATTTGGCCCTACGAGTGCTGATGTTTTGTGGTGTGAACCAAGGGCGTCTGGTCACCAAGCATGACATTGCCGGAAAGTGTAATTCTTCCGAGAATCACTTGGGGCAGGTTGTGAACCAACTGGCCCAAAAAGGCGTACTGGATACAGTGCGAGGCCGTGGTGGTGGCATCCGTTTGGGAATGGATGCCACGGAAATTCGCATCGGTGATATATTTCGAATGCTTGAAGCGGACTCTCCTGTGGCAGAGTGCTTTGCAGATGTCGATAACACGTGCCCGCTAGCGGTAGCCTGTCGCCTAAAGTCTGCCATTACCGTGGCTGTGAATGCGTTTTACGCGTCCTTGAACGAGTTAACGTTGAAGGATTTGATCGAGGACAACCGAAGTCTTGAGCAGATCCTATGCCTGGATCTGGATTTCAATTGCGAAGGACAACAGGCCGCCGTTGCTTAAATATCTGCGTCAAAACCGCTGATCAATTGTCGCAACCCGAATGCAGCTCCGGCGAATATGCTGACGAAGGTGACTGGCGCGGAATAGGCTAGCACCGAAAACGCCGTGATACCCTGACCAACGGTGCAACCCAAAGCAATGACTGCTCCGGCGCCCATCAACATCGCGCCGAAAATCTGGCGACGCAGTTCGCGTGGATCTTCGCAGGCTTCCCAGCGGAAGTGGCCTTTGACCAAGCTGCCTAAAAACGCGCCCAACCAGACGCCGGCAACGGATCCTACGGCAAATGAAAGATCACGCCCTGATGCGGTCATCGCATACAGGATCGATTCGCCAAGAGGTGCCGAGAAACTATGTGACACCACGGGCAGCGCTTCAAACCCAGTGCGCGCAACCCATTGGGTGCCAGCCCAACCGGAAACCACGGCTAGCCCGACTACGCTTCCCCAAAAAATCATTTTTGGATTTCCCCGAAAGTCCGACGATGCAAGTGTGAACAGGATCAGCAGACAGCCAATCACTATTCCGATAACATTGGACGACATACCGGTGAAATTACCAATCGCATGTGCGACCCCTTGGGGAATTTGTGTATCTGGTGCGACCTGTGGAAACACGAAGTCACGGATAAAAGCGAACGGACCCGATAGAACGGCATAAGCGGATACGCCCATAACCAATACTATCACAAAGGCGCGCATGTCGCCGCCACCCAGTCTGGCAATGGATCCGAAGCCGCAGTTGCCCGCCAGTGCCATGCCATATCCGAACATCAGCCCACCCAGAATACTGGCGACTGGCATCCAGGCGACGGTGTAATAATAAGTCTGGTCGATTTTCAGAAGGTCTGTGCTGATCAATAGAAACGAACCGACGATAGCAACGCCGATAGCAAGCCCCCACATGCGCATCCGTGCGCTGCTTTGGCCATAGAGCATATCTTCAATCGCACCCATGGTGCAAAAGCGGCCTAAACGTGCTGCAAGGCCAAGGGCGATACCACCCGCTGCGCCAATAAGTGCAACAATTGCCTGTTCTGACAAGAGCTCCATGCGAACCGCCTCTCACTAATCGATAGTAGCGGTTAGCCGATCACAGGATATGGGGCGCGTCAATCCCCGCAAAAAAGCTCGTAGACGGTCTCGAGTAGTTTTTTGGGGCGATCATCCGCCAAGCGATAGTAAATCGCTTTCCCATCACGACGGGGAACAACCAAACCCTCAAGCCGAAGACGTGATAGCTGTTGAGAAACAGCCGCTTGGCGTGCCGACAAAAGCTCTTCTAGTTCTGTAACAGACTTCTCTCCGGTCACAAGGTGGCACAGGATGACCATTCGTCCTTCGTGGCTGAGCGCTTTTAAGAAGTTACTTGCCGTTGTGGCGTTGGCTATAAGCGTGTCCAGTTCGGACTCGTCCATGTCAGGTTCAATTTTAGGTAGCCCCATGATACGGTTCTCCTGTTTTTCTACCTTTTGCCTAAGGCTCTGCACCTGAACCACTTATAGGGGCAAAATGCAAGTTTTTAAGCCCCTTGAGCGGGTTCGTATTGTGTTTTTTCGGTTAATAATGCCTCGAGCAGTGGCCAGAAAAACAAATCTCCAGTGTAGCCCAGTAGGCGGCCGACCTCGTGGCCGTTCTCAACCAAAACAAATGTGGGCGTAAATATGATTGGTGATGCATATCCCCCCTCAAACGGAGCGTCTTCAGAAATATCTACGACCGTCAAAGGTGCAAACTTTCCCTCTGCGGTCTTCGGATATATCGGCCCTATAACCTCTTTCCATTCAATGCAGTAGCTGCACCCTGGTCGTTCGACCATAATCAATTCTGCTGCGCTTACAGCGACGCCGTGTGCCGAAACGAAAAGCACCGCAATCATGAAATATATTCGTTTCAGCGAAAAAGTCATTTGACGTACCTCTGTCAAACTACATAATCTGAATGTATGAATAATTCAAGGCTTCTAATATGTTCGACATATCGTTTGCCGGAGCAGCGCTAGCGGGGCTACTTTCGTTCTTCACGCCATGCATCCTTCCAATGGTGCCGTTTTATCTGTGCTATATGGCCGGGATATCCATGTCTGAGTTGAATGAAGACGGAGATATTTCGTCTGGCGCCCAAAAGCGGCTTTTGCTGTCTGCTGTGTTCTTCGCGCTTGGTGTGACGTCGATTTTCGTCATGCTCGGAATGGGAGCGACTGCATTGGGGCAAGTCTTTGCCCAATGGAAAGAGATTTTGTCCTATGTAGCGGGCGCAATCCTCTTTGTGTTTGGGCTTCATTTTCTTGGGGTGCTCAGAATTGGGCTCTTATATCGCGAAGCCAAGATTGAAAGCAGCGTCAAGCCCACGTCAGTGGTAGGCGCTTATGTCATGGGATTGGCATTTGGATTTGGTTGGACACCCTGTGTTGGACCTGCACTGGCGGCGATTTTGATGATCGCTAGCGGGTTTGGAAATATTTGGCAGGGTGGGGCGTTGTTGTTCGTTTACGGGGTGTCGATGACATTCCCGTTTGTGGTTGCTGCTATCTTTGCCAAACCTTTTTTGCGTTGGATGCAGCGCAACAGAAAGTATTTGGGGCACGTCGAAAAGGTGATGGGCGCGATGCTGATACTTTTCGCGCTTTTGATTGTTACAGGAAGCGTAAATCTGATCGCGGATGTAATGATTCGATGGATCCCGTCTTTTGGCAACCTTGGGTGATCCCTGTAGGAGGATTAAAATGAAAAGACTATTCGCAGCGCTGTTGATCTCGATTCTTCCCTCGACGGGGCTTTGGGCCGCCGAAATGGGGGACGATGGGTTGCACAAAACGCATTGGATGAATGACACTTTTCTGGATTTGCGTGAAGACCTTGCCGAAGCGAATGCCGAAGGCAAGCGCTTTGCGATCATTATAGAGCAGCGCGGGTGCATGTACTGTAAGAAAATGCACACCGAAATTTTCCCGCAACCTGAAGTTGATTCTATCATTTCTGAGAATTTTTTCGTGGTCCAGCTCAATATGTTTGGGGACCGGGAAGTCACAGATTTCGATGGGGAAGTGATGAGTGAGAAAGACATCATGTTCCGTTGGGGCGTGAATTTCACGCCGACGTTTATGTTCTTTCCCTCCGATGTTCCCGAAGGGCTGAACGCCAAGCAGGCCGCGGTTGCGCAGATGCCTGGAGCATTCGGAAAAACAACAACTTATGCGACATTCGATTGGATTCTGAAAGAAGGGTACGCCAACGGGATTTCGCTTCAAAAGCACGTAGCGGCTATGGTTGGTAACTAATTTTTACCAATCTGGCCAACAATGCCGCAGTGCGGAAAAATTCATAATTGTGAATTTGATGTTGCGTTTCGCTGGGTGGTGCCCTACGGTATGCATAGCTAACCAAGCCTGAAATAAGGGTAGCCAATGGGAGGAAACATGAGGCTGACGAAAATTACTCTGGCCGCTACACTGGTTGTAGCAGGTGCCGCAGTCGCAGACACCGTCGCTCCGGGCGATGTTGTATTCGACGAGTATGGGGCGATCGAAGCGTCTTTGACCGGTGTTGCGGGTGATGCCGCGAACGGTGAAAAGATTATGGTCACCAAATCAAAGGGGAACTGTGTGGCGTGTCACGCAGTAACAGCTTTGGAATATGCGCCTTTCCATGGCGAAGTCGGTCCAAACCTAGATGGTGTTGGTTCCCGTTGGAACGAGGCGGAGCTTCGCGGAATCGTGGCCTTTGCCAAAATGACTTACGAGGGGTCGGTGATGCCGAACTTCTATCAGGTCGAGGGCTTCAACCGTTTGGGTGATGCTTACACAGGTAAAGCCGGCTCCGAGCCAACGGATCCGCTTTTGTCCGCTCAGGAAATCGAAGACGTAGTGGCGTTCCTTCTCACTCTCACTGACGAGTGATCTGGGGCATCGAGACTAAGGAGTTAATAATGGAATTCACAAGACGCGATACATTGGCGCTTGGCCTTGGCGCAGCGGCACTGACCGTGCTGCCGTTCCGGGTCGCAGCGGCAACTGACGATGCGATCGCTGCCTTCACCGGTGGTGCGGACGTGGGCGAGGGTGGTTTGACCCTGACCGCGCCGGAAATCGCAGAAAACGGCAA
>Ga0181587_10003340_pt1 | contig 13352 bp, 7 predicted proteins | sample 071ome_27_FD_132463 | JGI IMG/M metagenome (GOLD analysis project Ga0181587, IMG submission 132463) | Coastal salt marsh microbial communities from the Groves Creek Marsh, Skidaway Island, Georgia - 071409AT metaG (megahit assembly) | ecosystem: Environmental > Aquatic > Marine > Intertidal zone...
AAATCCAAAATCAGCCTCTATTGTCTATATTAAAACGCAGGATCCATCAGCGATGGATCAGACATTTAAATATGACACACGTGTTTTTGTTGACGGCGAAGAATTAACACCGCAGTTAGCGCGCGCCACAGATACTAAAGGGACCCCGCAGTTTATTGATAAATTTGGTCAAAAAACAACAGTCCCAGAAGACACTGGGTATATTCTAGAGGGTAAAGGATCTCCGCTTTATCGAGCGGATGACCTTGGTCAGCCAGTCAAATCGACACCTGCAATGTTAACTGGATTAGGGTTAGATGCTTACCTAGGCGATGGCCGCACAGTTGAAATAGTTACTGATCCAATGCAATTTAAAAAAACAATGGAGTACCAAACGCTTCAGGGAATTGAAAACCCAACACCTGGAACATTTTGGGGTAAAGACTTTCTTCTTGTCGATGTGGACAATAGCGGACCTGTATCGATTGATATTCCACCTGGGACATATAATGGAACCCAACTTGCTGCTGCAGTTGAAACAGCACTAAGAGATGCATTTGGTGATGATAAAAAGGTTCAATTGACAACGGGTGTAGACAATACGTTTTCACTTGATTTGAAAGTGCCAGCGGGCAATGGTAAGTCACAGGGTCTTGCTGTGCCGATTACAATTGATCTTCATGCGGATTCCATCGTTGCCACTCAAGAAGAAGCGGAAGATGGACTGACAATCAATCAACTGCTCGTTCATGCTCAGCGATTAATCACAAATGAGATGAATCTAAAAATCCAGGGTGAAGCGGATGATAGCGTTGAAAACGCATCAACCGCCGATGAACTCAACGTGAGTGGCCGGATGTTCAAGAAGCTTGCCGGCGATGCAATTGATCTAAGCTCGTCACCAATGCCAACAGCATTTGACGTTATTGAATTTGATCACGTTAATCCGCAGACCACGGATACTACTGATGACAGCGTCGTCAATCCAACGGCAGTCAAGAGATACATCGCATACTCAAATATAGCGGATTCACCAAGTGTTAGTGCATATGACAATAAGTTTCTAAGCGGTACGAATTTTGCCCTAACCGATATTACAAAAGACTCAGATGGTTATCTCCAAATTACTGTAGACGGAGACACTTGGGGCGATCTGGAGGTTGTCCGTTTTCAACAGAACGAAGTAGCTCCAGCACTTACTAACTTTATAACCGAAGTTGGGGGTGATGAAATAGCAATACGCAAGGCGGATACCACAACCACTGCCGGGCGGACAATTCTTACCCTAAATCATCTAGTTATTGACTCAACCATAATCGATGCTGGTGGGGCTGAGAATGGGTCTGAATCGCCCATCACTATTCTCGCAAAACCTTCAGATCATGTTGAAGTTTACATTGAGGACACCAAGGGCTTAGTTGAAGGAGTTGATGATGTTTATTACTCCAACAAGTTTATCATTCGAGAAGTTCAAGATTCAGCAAAACGCACAACTACAGAGACGAATGCGGCTGCGGCGTTTTCGAACTTCACTAATGCAAACAATGCAACTGTTGCACTGTCTAGCTACGGTCTAGCAGCAAATCCGGGAACTGAGACAATTAACTGGATTGATGACCGTGATCCAGCCCTTAAAATAGGATATGATGAAACGAACCAAAGGCTTACTTTTGATGCGGTAAATTCTAAACTTGGGAAGGGCACTGGGATCGGTTTTGATGCGTTTACAGTTTACAGTAAAAAACTAGACGCCGGAGAAGAAAACGGCTTAGGTATCATCGGTCTAGGCAATAATAGTGAAATCAGTTTGAAAACAGATGAATTGGTTCTGGGAGATGCATTTGTGTCGGCTGGGCCCGAAGTCCGCACTGAAAACAAACGTTACGGTATGGAAGTCGAGTTTGATACTGTCCAAAATGTCTTCAATATAAAAAGTGGTACAACCGGTGAAGCCTTGAGTGCTGACTCAGCTGTGGGTGTAAAGGCTGCTCAAAATGAATCTAGTGTTGCGGTAGGACGCTATGGATTGACTGAGACAGGTGGAAGAGACCAAACCGATGATGCCGAGTATGATTTTTACAAGATTGGCAAAGGCGGGAACCAAATTCTTGGTTTTCCTCGGGATGGTGTCGAGGGTTATACAAAAGCAACGGGGCTTGTTTCTAAGCCTGCAGTAGCAGTTGGTGGAGAAGCGCTTATGAATATGTCTCAAGCGTTCACTATAACTGCTCTGGGAGGAGAAAACGTATTCAATGTAGTCGTCGACGGTGTAAGCGCTTCAATCGTTGTTCCTGAAGGGAACTACAAAGGTTCGACACTTGCGGCTGAATTGGAAACACGAATAAATCAAATGCGGAACCCAATTTCTGGGCAATCCATCGGTGGTGTTTCAGTGGTTTATGACTCAAATCAAAATAATCTTACTTTCACTACTGCTACAAGTGGTGAGGGATCTACTCTCGCGATAAGCGGAGCGCTTAGATTCGGCCTTCGTAATGTGCCTCTTGGCTTAGGAGAAACTACAGAGGTGCGGCAGCCTGTTCAGGCGACAGATGAACTTGGTCGACCGCTATATATTTCTCCCACTGGTCAGATCACAGCAAATAACCAGGATTTTGCCGACAATATGGTCGAGGATTTCTATCCGCTTTATTTGGATGAAGGAGAGCTTACATTTGATTTGGATGGAAACATCGTTAGCCCTATTACTAACATCAGTTACGAAGGCTTGCTGAAACCACTATCTATGGATTTTTCTAAAATCACTCAGTTAGATAAACCTTTCTCTGCTGATGAGCTCTACCAAGATGGATATTCGGCAGGCCGGTTAACAAACTTGGAAATTGATAATTATGGCAATGTTAATGCTGGTTATTCCAATGGACAAAATGTTGCATTAGGTAAGATAATTGTCGCCAATTTTGCCAATCAAAGTGGTCTCAAGCAAATCGGTAATTCAAGTTTTCTAGCTACTAAAGCAAGTGGAGATCCTGAACTAGGAGAAGCCGCTACTCAGGGTTTTGGCCAAATTCTTTCAGGCTCTCTGGAGCGTTCTAATGTTGATATCACAGAAGAATTAGTAAACCTAATTACTTCTCAACGTAACTATCAAGCCGCTGCAAAGGCTATTGAAACGTCATCGAGTATGACTCAAACCATCATTAATATTCGTTCGTAATAATTCAATTTTGATCGGAAAAATATAAATGGATCGTCTGGCGCAAACAGCACTTTCTGCTATCAGGCAAATGAAAGATACAAAGTTTGACCTGGCACATAATTTATCAAATGTGAATGTGCCAGGCTTTCGAAAAGATTTGCCAAATGAAGGAAATGCAGCGTTTTTAACTGAGTTAGAAAAGGTTTCTGCTAAGGTTTTACCATTAGAGGTGGAACGGCGCTCGTTTTCAAACGAATTGGGTCAGATCCAGAGTACAGGTGTTGAGACTGATGTTGCAGTACTGAACGAAGCGTTCTTTTACATAACGCCTGCTAATGGCGAAGTTGCGTTATCGCGAAGAGGTGACTTTGGTATTAACGAACTAAATCAGCTCGTTAATGGTGCTGGCGAACTTGTTTTATCTGATGGATTGACACCAATTATTTTGCCTGATTTCGTTGACATTAGCATAACGGACATAGGTGAAATTTTAGTTCAGCAGGCTGGAGCAGCAGATGGCGATTTCACGAGTGTAGGGTTTATCGGCTCAACATCATCAGAACTTGACCAGTTAATTAAGAGCTTAGACGGACATATCAGAAAATCTGATGGGACAGTTCCGGCAGTAGATCAGTCCGCAAAATTTGGTCAGGGTTATCTGGAAAGTTCAAATGTTTCCGCGATTGAAGAATTGATTAATAATATTGATATGCAAAGACAATTTGAAATAAATATTAAATTAATAAAGAAAGCCAGTGAACTAGATAGTGCTGGTTCGAAATTACTTAGTCTTCCGACATAAATGTTTTGGCATACATTTTGCTCGATATGATTGAAATCATAAAGGGTCAAAATAATGTCTACATCAGCAATGCACGTCGCAAAGACCGGCCTTACTGCACAACAATATAAGATGCAGGTTATTGCAAACAATTTGGCCAATGTGAACACAACAGGATTCAAACGTGACCGAGCTAATTTTGAGTCATTATTTTATCAAGTTGTTAAAAATGCTGGATCGCAAACGGCCGATAACACGTCATTAACATCGCCTCTTGCAGTAGGTACAGGCGTTAAAGTTGTGAGCACACAAAAATTATTCACACAGGGTGGATTAGTAAGTACTGATAATGCTCTAGATTTAGCAATAGATGGTAAAGGTTTCTTTCAGGCGCTTCTTCCAGATGGAAGAGTTGGTTATACGCGTTCAGGTATTTTATCCCGAAATGCCGATGGTTTGTTGACAACAACAAGTGGATATGTAGTTCAACCTCAAATTCAAATTCCCGCCGATGCAACAAGCATTAACATTTCAAGTTCAGGGATAGTGAGCGTAACTACGCCAGGAAACGACATTGGCCAAGAGGTTGGCCAAATTTCATTAGCTAACTTCAGTAATCCCAGGGGTTTGACACCCGTAGGTGAAAATTTTCTTGTTGAGTCGGCGGAAAGTGGTGTCGCTCAAGAGGGTGCACCTTTAGACGGTGGATTTGGTAAGGTTCTTCAAGGTTACGTAGAAAGTTCGAACGTAAACGTAGTACAGCAACTAGTTGACATGATTGAGACTCAGAGAGCTTATGAGGTTAGTTCAAAATCAATCACTGCCGTTGATGAAATGATGCAGTTTATTTCACGTAACCTTTAGGATGATTTAATGTTTCGCTATTTCACAATTTTTCTGTGCTTTCTCAGTGGGTGCGGTACGTATATCGAGGATCGCAGAAGTATCGATTACGCGCCTATATATACGCCAACGGAAATCACAGAAGAGCAGCCAGACTTTGGTAGTATATATTCAGCAAATAAAGGAAGCTTATTTGCGATGGAAAGCCGTGCTAATCGTGTTGGCGACATCCTAACAGTAGCATTTAGCGAAAGTTTTCAAGCCACAAAATCACAAAATGCTGCAACTTCTCGTTCAAGTGAGAACTCAGTTACTTTACCAACAGTTGTTGAAAATATGTTGCCAGGAACAGATTTATTCGCTGGAAGTGGTGACAGCACATTCACGGGGTCAGGGTCAACTGCACAGTCAAATTCTTTGACTGGGTCGGTATCGGTACACGTTGTCAGGGTTTTTGAAAATGGCAATCTGGAAATCATCGGACAGAAAAAACTTACTTTGAATAATGGAGACGAGTATATTCGTGTTTCGGGTATAGTGCGTCCAAGAGACATTTCTGCTGATAATGTTGTCCAATCTGACCGTATTGCTAACGCAAACATTGATTACATTGGCGCGGGCGATATTGCCCGTACAGGAAAAAAAGGATGGTACACACGGATGCTTGAAACCATCTCACCAATTTAAGGAAATTACTCCATGTTTTTCCTAAGATTGTTTTCATTTTTATTCCTCACGATTTTGTCATCAGTTTCGGCTGCTGATCGTATCAAAGATTTAACCTCACTAGCAGGTGTGCGGTCTAATCAACTTGTTGGTTATGGAGTAGTTGTTGGCTTGGCTGGAACTGGAGATGGCAATACTGGAATTACGTTGCAGTCAATGCAAGCATTGATATCTCGGTTTGGTGTTACGTCTGACCTCGGTGGATTTAATGGAGACAATGCAGCCGCGGTTATGATTACAGCAGATCCGCCCCCCTTTTCAAAGCCTGGTCAAACAATTGACGTAACGGTGTCAACTGTGGGTGGTGCAGCCTCGCTGAAAGGGGGTACTTTGTTGATGTCGCCTTTGCTTGGCGCCGATGGTGAAACATATGCCATTGCTCAAGGCAACATAGTTGTCGGTGGATTGGGTGTTGAAGGTGCAGATAATTCTTCTCTCACCGTCAATATTCCAACTGTAGGCAGAATACCCAAGGGGGCATCGGTGGAACGTCTAGTTCCTACTGAATTTCTTGAAGCCGATTTTGTCATTTTGAATTTACATCGTGGTGATTTCACTACAGCAAACAACATAACAACCGCGATCAATGACATTTTCGGCGGAGATACAGCAATTGCATTAGATACTAACAGTATCCGTGTGGCCGCGCCTCAAGAACCAACTCAAAAAGTGGGCTTTGTGTCTATTTTAGAAAATATTGAAGTTGTGAGAAGTGAGCCTCCCGCAAAAATTATTGTGAATTCTCGGACAGGTACGTTGGTGATTAGTGGTAATGTTAAGGTTACACCTGCAGCCGTTGCACATGGCACGCTATCTGTAAAGGTTAACGAAGACGTTAATGTTCAAGGCGGTGACGCTACTGCGATCGGAGATGGCGCGCAAGCAAATGCGGCAGCTCAAGCTGTACCAGACACGGAGATTACCGTCGAGGAAGAAACAGCGAAAGCGTTTCTTTTTGATGCTGGCGTTTCGTTGAATGAATTGGTTGATGCGATCAATTCAGTTGGCGCAACACCCTCAGATCTTGTGGCGATCCTAGAAGCGCTTCGAGAAGCTGGTGCATTGAATGCAGAACTAATTGTCATTTGATTAGGTGAATAATTTGTCTGAAAATTCTCACATAGGTACGGCACAATTTTTTTCAAAATCAGATGTTGTTCGAAGCACAAAACTGGCACAGCAAGAAAATAATGCTGACTTAGAAGCTGTTGCTGATCAATTTGAAGCAATTTTCATAGAAAGCCTTTTGAAACAGGCGCGCGAGAGTAAATTGAGCGAAAGCTTGTTTGACACTAACGCAGACGACAATTTCATCGAAATGTTTGATAGAGAATTAGCTAATACTTCAAGTAAATTGGTCGATATAGGTATTGCAGAAGCAATAATTAGACAAATGTCATTCCAGAAAAATGGCGTCTCCTCATGAGTGATATCTACACTATAGCAAAGTCAGGGTTAAAGGCTTATCGTGAGAGCCTGGCCACGACTGGTCAAAACATCGCAAATGTTGGAAACGAAGCGTATGCACGCAGAGACACGACAATATCTGAGGTAAAGTCTGGATCCCCAGATGTACTGCAGCTTTCAGAAAATATAAGTTTTGGTGTGAAGGTCGATGGTATAACGCGCGCATTTGACCAATTTATTGATATGCAGCTTCACAGCGCAAAATCGGGGTTTTCTTTTTCCCAAGCACAAACTCAAATCTTTAATCAACTAGAAACCGTTGTTCGCCCTAGTGTAGGAAGTGTTTCAGAAAGAATTAACGAATTCTTTTCCTCTTTATCTACAGTAGCGCTTGATCCGTCGGATTTGGCCGCACGATCTGAAGTCATAAATGCATCTAAAGCTTTAGTTCATTCGTTTCAATCTGTCGCTGAAGGAATTATTGATTTAAGAAGTCTTGTGTCCGGAAATATCGATGCAGCCGTGAGCGACGCAAATTCTTATCTTAAGCAACTTGCGAATATTCAGAGTGAGCTTTTAGGCAACAAAAGCACAAATAGTGTAAGAAATGATCTTCTAGATCAGCGAGATTCAGTATTATCCAAGTTAAGTGAAATCATTGAGATAAAGGTCCAATATAAAAGTCATGGCGAAATTGAAGTGTTTGCTGGAGCTGAGGGCCAAGGACAAACAATTTTATCTGGCTTCAATGCAAAAGAATTTTCAGTTGGGGAAATTGGCGGGTTTAGCAAAATTTTTGTTGGTGCGCCGGGGGCTGATACTGGGATGAAAATACAGGTATCTTCAGGTAGGATTGCAGGCTTACTATCTTCAGAAAACGCGCTGGGTAAAACGAAAGGCACTCTTGATAATTTAACACAAAAATTTGTTTCTGAAGTGAACCAAGTACAAACATCTGGAGTAGACCTTGATGGAGAAATTGGAGAAGAATTTTTTAGTTTAGATGCCATAGAAATTAGTAAATTTTCCAGGTCAGAAAGTACTGTTCAATTAGAGGTATTAGGAATTTCAGAAAAATTTTTAAACGACTCGTTATCCCTGAGTTACATTGCAAAAAGTGATTTTTGGAGCATTAAGGATAACAATGGGAATTTACTCGGTAACTTTAAGGGCTCTATAACCCTCGACGGTGTCACCTTTAATGTAGTCGGCAAACCAGCGATCGGTGATCGTTTTGATGTCAGTTTTACCGATCAAAAAACTGAAAATATCTCATTGAAACTTAATGATGCTAAATTACTTGCGGCTACGTCATATTATTTGCCAGTCCAGCATCCAGAAAATTCAAGTAACGCAACCTTGTCAGCAGAATTTGTTGGTGAACCAAACGAAGCAGCTCTTTCTGATTTAACCAGAGTTCTGATTGGAGCCAATAATAGCGCCAACCCTATTACATTTAGGGACAATGGTGTGCTGGGGATCTTAAAAAACGTAGATAGTATTGAAAGCTTAGTTGGCTTGAAACAGCAAACAAAATTGCAGGTTTCGCACCCAATTTCTGAGCTAGAGTCCAGCAGTCAAGTAAGTATCACTTTAGGTGCGACAACCCATACGTTTTCCATTGGCGCGTTGGTTGATGAAATTTCCACATATAGTGATCTAGCTACTTTTTTAAATAAAGGTGTGATTAAAACCGATGGGTTTGTTGATGGTGAACAATTAAGTTTTTCTGATTTGGGGTTACGTGCGGGAGGAACCGCGAACTCGTTTTTAATAGCGTCTGCTTACTTGGGTAATGATGGTATCCATGGAGAGTTGAAAGGGGGGGCAATTGAAGACACGCCGGGGCTGCTCGTACCTGGAAATACAGAAATGACGAATCTCCAAGTATTTACAAAAGAAGGGGTCCAACTTGCAGGCACTCCGCTTAGTGACTCTCAAATTAGCAACTTGATTTCTGAAGAAAATGGTTTTTCTAAAGAAGCAAAATACACCGCATCAAATTTAGTTGCGAGTGAATCAACACAATATATTTCTGCCGATGTAAATAGGATAACTCCAGACGGGTATCATGTAGTTAATATAACCGGTCTCGCAAAATCAAATTTAACAGATTCAAATTTAACTGTTGATGAGATGGCCAACATTCCAATTGAGCGCGCAAAAATGTCTGCGCCATTAATAGTACAAGCATCAAATCTAGAAACGACAAGTATTGAAGCTACTCCTGGTATGATGGCAGGGCAAATCGCGACATTATTAAATGAAGAAGTATCCCAATTTGGTATCCAGGCAACAGCCTATAATCACGTCGAGTTTTACGAAATTCCCAACGAGATTATAGACTTCAATCTTAGGGGAAACAATGCAGCTGGCCTGAATGTGTCCGTCGATCTTTCTTCAGGTAATATTAAGAATCTAGTCAACGCGATAAACAGTCTTACTCCACAGACCGGTATTTCCGCTTCGAAGTCTGCCACCAATGCAATTGTACTTATACATGCAGAAGGTAATGAAATTGCCATAACGGATGTAAATATTTCAAATGCTGAAAGCATCAAAATCCGGCAATTAGACCAATATGGCGAAATAATAAAATCACCACAAAGTATAGCCTTTCCAGACATTTCCACAGGAGATTATGCGATTATTGGAGGGCAAATCGAACTTAGAAGTCCCTCGGATTTTAAAGTGATTAATGATGGTGCCGAATTACTAAGCAACACTGAAGAATTCGCCAATGGTTTCATCACGCGTAAGTACCTTCCAAATGTTGAAAGTACTGAGTATACCTTTCAATCCTTACGATCGTTAGATAGTGCTTCGGTTGGTTTGGACGGGTTTAATGCAGTTGCCGCATCGAGTTCTTATGAATTTGAAATAGTAGGAGATAATCCAAACACTCCCTTGAGCGCTCAGGTCTTAGGAGCAACTGGTGAAGATCTATCTGGGGCAACAATTGCAGCGCGTATTGCAAAAGATTTAAGACAAATGTCTTTGCAAACAGGTTTTGTGGGTAATTCGTTTTCTTTCAATGACGGTTTTCCTAAAAATGGTGAGAGTTTAAATTTCAGATTAGGGGACCAAATTTATAAGGCTACGTTGAATGGTATTCCGGATTATAGTTTGGAGGGCGATAACGTAATCATTGGTGAAACTTCATATAATTACGTAGATGCTCTGAAGCAAATTGTGACAAAATCTAATTTTTCTGTTTCTGGCCCGGAAGCTGATCGTATTCAAGTCGGCTTTAGGGAAGTTGACGGTTCAGAGTTTGAACTCTATGCGTTCGCAAAAGATGGAATAATCTCTGGACATACACTGCGACTGTCTAGTGATAATCCAAGTGATGTTCTTAGTTCATTCCACATAGATGACAACTCGTCCGGGTTTATCCAGGGAAGTGATTTTGACATAACACAGCCAGTCGACCTGATAATTGGTCAGTTGCTTGTTGGTGATACGTTAACCGATATTAGATTCAATAATGGGGCTGTAACCCCAGCAGCAATTGGTGATATTGGGATAAGCATAGAAAACACAGGTGTCGACACCGGGCGCATCGTCGTGAGTATCCCTCATTCCATATCTGATCAGGACATAAGGCTTAAGGCGACCGAGAACTCGTCTGATTTTGGAATAAATACTGCATCAACTCAGTTAACCTTAACTGAAGATGGTTTCAATCTTTCTGAATATGGGAACGACCGGTTAGAAGTATCAGCAAGTGTCCAGTCTTTAGCCAGCGAAATGATTTCTATAGCTGGTTTACAGGGAGAAGACCTTATTGTTGTTGCAACCGGTAACACAAGACCATCTATACTAGGATCAGTGACAGCGTTTTCTCAAACTCTAAATCCTAGGGAAATTACTGCCAAGATTATTTCAGATGATGGGAAAAAAATAGAATTACTTGATACAAATTCAGGTGATTTACTTGGATTCCGCACCTTGAGCAATACAAACAGTTTCCATTTTAGAGGATTTGAGTGGAAATTTGATGGTTTTGCTGCGAAAGATGATCTTTTCACACTTACCACAAATGGAAATCGGGCAGATGACGCATCCAATATCCTTAGGTTCACAAAACTTTCAACAAAGTCTGATGAAACCGGCCGCGGTGGATATGCACAAATCTATTCTGACTTGGTTACTGACACTGGCTTTAGATCGCGTGAGGCTGAGCAACGGCTGGAAACTAATGAAGCGATTCATGAAGTTGCATTAGATAGAAAATCTGAATTTTCTGGAGTTGATTTAGATGCTGAAGCCGCACGTCTCATTGAACAGCAACAAGCTTATCAAGCTATGGCGCGAGTTTTAAGCACAGCGAAAGAACTCGTGGATACAATTTTAAGATCTATTTAGGGAGTAAGGAATTATGACCATAGGCACTACACGCTTCTTCCAAAATAATATGGAATTGTTTTCCAAACTTACAACTGAACTTGAAAAGCTTCAGGTTGAGGCTGGGTCTGGCCAAAATGAGCTGAAATTATCAAAGCATTATCGCGATGTTGCAAATTTGAACGCAGCTGAAGAAAAAAGATCAGAGACTTCGCAATATATAATGAATTCAAAACGTCTACAGACTGATCTTGAAAATCTTGATTTGGCAATGGAACGTATTCAGAATTTGATGATTAGGATACAAGAAATTTCAGTTGAAAGTGCAAATGATGTCCTAGAGCCACAAGATAGAGCGATGTATATTCAAGAAACACGCATGTTGAAAGATGAACTTATTGATATTGCCAATCAGACCGATAGTTTTGGAAACACCTTATTTGGGGGGATTTCTGCTGAAAAAAATCCATTTGAATTGAAAGGTGATGGGAGCGTTGTTTACTCCGGGTCTGCGGTGGCAAAAAATGTACAAGTAACATCTGGACTTATGGTTACGCAAAATTTTTCGGGATCGAAAGTGTTTGAAAATATCAAGGGAGAAAATGGTTCATTTTCAATTTTTGAACTTATAAATAATTTAACGGAAAGCTTATCAAATGAACTAAACAGCGGCATTTCATCTAATCTGCTCGGCACTTCAGACTCGACCTTGCTAGAGTTTCCTGATTCCGGCGCAGAGGCGGAAATTTCTTTTTCATTAATCACTGAAGAAGGGGAAACAAATTATTCTGCGAGAGTTTATGGTAATGACTATTCTAACTTGGCTGAAATTATAAATTCCAGTACCGGTGCAACGGGTATTACTGCTACCTATGAGGGTGATAATCGGATAACTTTAGAAAGTACGCACGAAGAACTTTATATCGATAAATTTCGGCAAAACTCATTGTCCGACCCTGATGCACAAATCCGAGTTTTAGATTCAAATTCGCTTGCGGTCACGGAAGCAGTTTCGCAAAGCAAATTGAACAATGGCGACATCTCTTTGCGGGTGAGTGATGCATTTAAACATATATCAACCATGCGGGCCGAAGTGGCTACTTCATCTAGAAGGGCGAAAGATGCTGAAGATGCTAATCAGGATTTACTTGCTGAATTAGAGAAAGACATTTCGGAAATCAAAGACGCTGATTTAGCTTCGCTGCTGACCAAGATTCAAATGCTAATGCTTCAGAAAGATGCAGCTCAAGCTACATTCACTCGAATATCGAGCAAATCGCTTTTTGATTTGATGGGCTAAAGGGCGTTCTATTGGCATAAATTTTGCTTCTATCTAACAAATTAGGAGTAAATAATGTTTTCAATTATAAAAGCTGGCATGGCATCGGCCAAGAATGAGCTTTCAATCATTTCGAATAACGTTGCAAACGCAAACACGACAGGCTTCAAGAAGTCGATCGCGTCTTATGCCGACTTGGCTCCAAGTTCTTTATCTGACTCTATTCAAGCGTCCTCATCAGGGCTTGGGTCTCTTGTAGAAGATACTCGACTTAGCCAAACTCAAAGCAGCTTGCTATTTACAGATAAAACTACAGATTTGGGCTTGATGGGGAATGGCTTTTTTATTCTGAAAAACCCTAAAGACTCCATGACGAGCTATTCGCGAAACGGATCATTTGCGCTAGATGAAGAAGGTTTTCTAACGACACCAGATAAGTGTTATGTGATGGGAAAGCCTCTGGTTGACGGTGATTTCTCAAGTGAGAATGTCGACATTGAGGGGTTACTACCTCTCCAGATTCCAGCCAAAAAAGATGACGTGGTAATGTCAAACTTGACAATTGAGGAGGATGGCAAGGTTTCCGCTCAGTATGGAGATGATACAACCCCAATTCCTATTGGTACATTGGCGCTTGGCTTATTTGCGAACCCAGAGGGATTGAGGGAACTCGGCAATGCTAGATACCGAGCAACGGAAAAAGCTGGCGTACTACAACTTGGAACTCCAACTGAAGCGGGTTTTGCAGCCGTAAAAAGTGGTTCTCTTGAAACATCTAATGTAGATATTACCGATGAACTGACAGCTATGATACGTGCACAACAGCAATT
>Ga0181587_10003343_pt1 | contig 13344 bp, 9 predicted proteins | sample 071ome_27_FD_132463 | JGI IMG/M metagenome (GOLD analysis project Ga0181587, IMG submission 132463) | Coastal salt marsh microbial communities from the Groves Creek Marsh, Skidaway Island, Georgia - 071409AT metaG (megahit assembly) | ecosystem: Environmental > Aquatic > Marine > Intertidal zone...
CTCACGACCGCTAGCGATCAATGTGCTGGTCCCTGACCTTGCAGCCAGACGGGCGGCAGATAGCTTGGTAAGCATTCCTCCGCGACCAAGACTGCTGCTGGCGCCTGCCATGGCCTGCAAACTCTGATCATCAGCCGACGCCTGGGGGATCAGGGTCGCCTCGCTGTTCGTTCGCGGATCAGCGCTATAAAGTCCGTGCTGATCTGTCAGTATAATCATCAAATCGGCGTTAACCAGATTGGCAACTAACGCAGCCAGCGTATCATTATCACCGAAACACAACTCCGCAGTCGCCACGGTATCGTTCTCATTGACCACTGGTACAACCGACATCTCGAGCAGTGTCGTGAGTGTGCTGCGGGCATTCAGGTAGCGTTTTCTATTGGAAAGGTCTTCGTGGCTCAGAAGAATTTGCGCTGTATGTACGCCGTGTCTGGCGAAACAACTTTCGTATGCCTGAATCAGGCCCATTTGCCCTACCGCAGCTGCAGCCTGCTGCATGTGCACAGCTCGCGGGCGAGCCTTCAGATCGAGCCGGGCAACACCCTCAGCAACGGCACCGGACGAAACCAGCACCAGCTTTCGACCCTGACGCTGCAATGTAACCAGTTGATCCGCCCAGCTCTCAATAGCTGGCCGATCCAGCCCAAGACCGTTGTTAGTAATCAATGAGCTGCCAATTTTTACCACCAGCCAGTGGGCATGTTTCAGACTCTCGCGATTCATGACGGCCTAGTCATCCTCGTCAAGAAAATCATCAAATTCATCGTTTGCCGCGCGCACCGGGCGGCTTCTTCGGATCGATTCTCTGACTTCAAGTTCCATCTCTTGCTCAAGTGCAGCCTGGGAAGCTGCATAATCCTTATCCTCCAAGATGCGATGTCTATGCTCTTCTATCGCCTTCATCAACGCCTCACAGAGTTTGTTCAACCCCTGCCCGTTTACTGCCGATATGGAAAATATCGGCCGGTCTCGATCTAATTGCGCACAAGCTCTGTTATGCAGTTCATGTACCTGTTCATCGGTTAAAAGGTCTACTTTATTAAGTACCAACCAGCACTCTTTACTCGCCAGACTGGGGCTAAACTTTTGTAGTTCGGTCATTATTTTGTCGACATTTTCAAGCGGATCGCTTCCATCAATCGGTAACACATCGACCAGATGCAGTAACAACCTCGTGCGCGACAGATGTTTCAGGAATCGGAATCCAAGCCCCGCGCCTTCGGCTGCACCCTCAATCAGACCGGGAATGTCCGCCACCACAAAACTGCGATCCATCCCAAGACTTACCACGCCCAGATTTGGGACAAGTGTGGTAAACGGATAATCGGCAACCTTGGGCCGGGCAGCTGTGACTTCCCTGATCAAGGTAGACTTCCCGGCGTTGGGCAGACCAAGCAGGCCGACGTCTGCGACGACCTTTAACTGCAACTGCAGACGGCGCATTTCACCCGGAGTTCCTTTGGTGGTCTTTCGCGGTGCGCGGTTGGTGCTGGATTTGAACCGGGTATTTCCCAAGCCATGACGCCCCCCCCGGGCGACCATAACCTGTTGTTCTGCTCGCGCAAGATCACCAATCAATTCGTCAGTGTCAACATCGACGATGCTCGTTCCTACTGGAACCTTAACCACCAGGTCTTCGCCGCCCGCACCAGTGCAGTTGCGGCCCTGACCAGGGCTCCCGGACTTTGCGCGGTAGCGCGGATTGAACCGAAAATCTACCAGGGTATTCAGGTTCTCGTCTGCGCGTAAAAAGACACTACCACCATCACCGCCGTCACCACCGTCAGGTCCACCTTTCTCGATAAACTTTTCTCGACGAAAGCTAAGGCAGCCATTGCCCCCCTTTCCCGCCTCGACTGTTATTTCCACTTCATCGACGAATTTCACAGTGATTCTCTTCGATTATTACGGCTTTGCTCAGGTTATCGGCACCCCAGAAACGAAAAAGCCCCGTCGGTAGACGAGGCTTTAACTGGGTCGGTATGATCTTGCTAAGCCGTCTCGACACGCACGAATTTGCGGTTTTTTGGACCCTTGACTTCGAATCTGACCACTCCATCCGCTTTCGCGAAGAGGGTGTGATCACGTCCACAGCCTACATTTTCCCCCGGGTGAAACCGGGTGCCACGCTGACGAATGATTATGTTGCCTGCACTAACCTGCTGCCCGCCAAATAGCTTTACGCCGAGCCGTTTGGAAATCGAGTCCCGACCGTTATTAGTGCTACCGCCTGCTTTCTTGTGAGCCATCTCTTACTCCTGCACTTTCCCTAGGCCTTGATACCGGTAATCTTTACTTCCGTAAACCATTGCCTGTGACCCTGCTGCTTCCGGTAATGCTTGCGGCGGGTAAATTTGATGATCTTGATCTTGTCACCGCGTCCATGATTGAGCACTTCAGCGGTAACTTTACTACCCTTTACGTAAGGGGTGCCAATCTTTGCCGACTCGCCCTCACCTACCATGAGGACCTTGTCAAAATCGACCTTGTCACCCGTGGCAACCTCGAGCTTTTCCAGCTTGAGGACCTCGCCTTCCTCAACCCGATGCTGCTTGCCACCACTTTCAATAACTGCGTACATAATTCAGGCTCCGCTTAATCCTTCGGAACGGGATACTCGCGTGACCATTCCTTTAGGGGCGGGCATTTTACGGGAACATCGACCCTCTGGCAAGCCCACAGGGAACCACTTCGAGCCACCTTTGTCGCAGCCTCTCACTCCATTTAAGTCCCCCGTAGTGATCCTTGACAGGGGTTCATCTGCTCCATACGATGGCGATCCGGAATATATCAGCAACCGAAACCATGTACGATTCTATCCGCGCCCCCGTCGAAGAAGACTTCGAAGCGGTCAATCAATTTGTCATTGACCAGTTGTACTCCAACGTTTCTCTGGTCGAGAGTATCGGCCACTATATCGTCGCAGCGGGTGGCAAGCGGATGCGACCGGTGCTGGTACTGCTGAGTGCCAGAGCATGCGGAATAGAAAACGATGCACACCTGCGTATGGCTGGCGTCATAGAGTTTATTCATACAGCGACCCTGCTACACGACGATGTTGTAGATATGTCCACCCTGCGCCGCGGACGACCGACTGCCAACAGCGAGTGGAATAATCCTTCCAGCGTCCTGGTCGGCGACTTCATATATTCACGCGCGTTCCAGATACTGGTTTCGTTACAAAACATGCGAATAATGCAAATCATGGCCGACACAACCAACCGAATCGCAGAAGGTGAAGTGCTTCAGTTACTCAACAAGCACAATGCTGACGCTACGGAAGTCGATTACCTGCGCGTAATTCACAATAAAACCGCGATTCTCTTTGAAGCCGCAGCCCAATGCGGAGCAATACTTGCGGGGGCCGGAGAGCGCATGGAGGAAGCGCTGCGCATGTTCGGACTGCATATCGGCACGGCGTTTCAGCTTATTGACGATGTGCTTGATTACGAAGGGGAAAGCGACGCACTGGGGAAAAACGTGGGTGACGACCTGGCCGAAGGGAAACCAACTCTGCCGCTTATCTATGCCATGCAGAATGGTGATGACGAGGATGCGAGCCTTATTGCAGCCAGCCTCAAAACCGGCGGTCTCGATTCGCTGGAAGAAATCCTGCAAATCGTGCGGAGTTCTGGCGGGCTGGACTACACACGTGGGATGGCAAAAGAACAGGTGGCGAAGGCAATCGCCTGCCTGGACACCCTGCCGGAGTCCAGCTACCGCGACGCGCTGGACTCCATGGCCAGATTTTCCCTTGAGCGAGTCAGCTGAGCGACATCACTCCGATTGCCGTCGCAAATGTCTAATTTCCGACTACTGTAACGGTCACCACCTCGGAAACCACAGCCGGACTGTGGGGAAGATGCAGATGATCAGCAAATATCAGCTGCAATGTATGCTGACCGGGTGCCAAAGTTAATTGGGTCTGAGTCTGACCACCACCGAAATGAGCGACAGTATCGCCCAGGGGCGCGTCAAGGTTCGGCAATGCAGAACCATCAACCAGCAGGTGATGATGGCCGGTATTCGCTCGTTCAACCCCAGCGGGCGCGACACCCATACCAGCCAGCCCAAATTCGACTGTAAAAGTGGACGGGACTGCCGCTCCATTCGCGGGCGACGCAATATAGACCAGCGCACCATCGGGTGATGATGACTTGCTCAATTGCTGCGCTTCGACAGTCAATCCCACCATTAACAGCGCCACAAAAGCGCACAAAGGCATAGAGATTTTACTCATACAGGACTCCTCATCACCTGTTGCAGTTATTACCGAAAGAGACAGAGCATAGCACACAGCAGAGCGCGGCAAATAATTTACTACGCAAAGCAGGACTTGAAACCTGAAGTTTACCCTGCACGAAGGGACCTGTTACCCACACGACGGGACTACCATCCTTGCCATCGAGCCCATGAACACTGCAGGAAATTAACCCAATAACCCCAAAGCAAGGTAGACTTTGAGTTCAGTAACTTTGAATAGAGACCGCTATGCCATTGGACCAAATCCCCGTTAGCGAGCCCCTGCTCGAAACCCTGAAAGAAATTGAAGAGTTTGAGCAAGTTTCCCTGCAAGAACAATTCCCCCAGACAGATAGTTACGAAATGCTGCGGCTGAGTGCCGAGCGGTTCGGCGAAGACCCGGCTCTCGAATTTCTGCTTACCGGAGCAAAAGACGAGATAGCACGCACAGTGAGCTATCGGGAGCTCTTGCAGGCCATAAACCAGACTGCAAACCTTCTGCATTCCCTCGGTCTCAAGACCGACCAGTCAGTTTCCATAGTATTACCCGTTCTGCCTGAAACACACTTTGCAATCTGGGGTTCGCAGGCGGCGGGAATCGCCAATCCCATTAATCCGCTGCTGGAAGCCGACCACATCGGCGAAATTATGCAAGCAGCCGAATCTCGCGTGGTAATCTGCCTTGCACCCTCGGATCATACTGATATCTGGCACAAGGTCTTAACTGCATTAGACCACGTCGATACGGTTGAAAAAATTCTGGCAATTCGTATTCCCGGCCTGACGACAGACGACTTGCCGGACATTGCGAGATCGAAAATTCAGGTACTGGATTTCAACTCATCAATTGCCCAACAAGAAGGCAGCAGACTCGTCAGCGGCCGCCGGATTGATGGCGATGACATAGCAGCCTATTTTCATACCGGTGGCACAACTGGCCGACCGAAAATTGCCCAACTGACCCATGCAAATATGGCTTTCATTGGCCAACTGATGCAAGTTTACACCGCGCATCGGGAACGCCAGACCATTCTTTGTGGACTGCCCCTGTTCCATATATTTGGCGTCATCATACAAGGTGTTGCCGCATTCAGCGTCGGCTATCGAGTCGTTCTAATGACCCCGGCAGGCTTCCGTTCGCAAGAGGCTATGAAGAATTTCTGGCATCACGTCGAACGTTTTCAGGTGCAAAATTTTTCCGCCGTGCCAACCGTTCTTATGGCACTGTCCCAAATCCCTGTCGGCGACGCGGATATTAGCTGTCTGACCACGATCAATTCGGGCGCTGCCCCCCTGTCAGATCCTTTCAAACTCGGATTCGAGAAGAAATTCGATGTAGAAGTTGCCAATGGTTATGGCATGACCGAAACCACATCGATAATTTCGAAAGCTCCCAGTCGGCAACCCCCGGGCAGTGTAGGAATGCGTCTACCCTACGCTTCGATCCGCATAGCACAGGTGCAGGGCACTCACGTGGAAAAAGAATGCAAGCTCGGGGAAAATGGCACCATCCTGGTCAGAGGTCCGCAGCTCTTTCTGGGTTATAAACATGCCAGTGACAACGCTGTTGCCTGGACCGAGGACGGCTGGTTCAACACAGGCGACCTGGGATATCTGGATGGCGATGGCTTTCTTTATCTGACTGGTCGAGCAAAAGATCTGATTATCCGCAGCGGGCACAACATCGATCCTGTGCTGATTGAGGAACCGTTGAACGCTCATCCGGCCATTAATTCCGCCATTGCTGTCGGATTACCTGACCCCTTTGCTGGCGAACTTCCTATGGCTTTTATCGTCTTAGAACCAGGTCAGGTTCTCAGCGAACAGCAATTACTCGACTACTGTGCAGAACATATCTCCGAACGGGCGGCGATTCCAAAACGCTTTGAAGTAATTAGTGCGATGCCGTTGACCGCGGTCGGAAAAATATTCCGACCCAAACTGAGACAGCAAATCACTGAAAAAGTGTTACAGGAAAATCTGCTTGAAAATGGTATTCCCGCCTCCGTGACGTCGGAAATACACAAACAATACGGATTATACGTAACTGTCAAATTGGCCGAAGGGACTGACGAAAGCAAAGCCCGGGAATTATTACAGAACTTTGCCTTTCCAATTAACCTGGTGAGCAGTTAAAAATATCACTCGAGGGCCGGAGAATTACATGGCGGGATAATTCGGCCCCCCGCCACCTTCCGGTACCACCCAGGTAATATTTTGTGCCGGGTCCTTGATATCACAGGTTTTGCAATGCACACAGTTCTGGGCATTGATCTGAAACCTCTTGTCGCCTGCTTCCTCAACCACTTCGTAGACTCCGGCGGGGCAATACCGCTGCGCCGGCTCATCATACATTGGCAAATTTTGCTGTAGCGGAATATTCGGGTCGGCAAGCTTTAGATGACAGGGCTGGTCCTCGGCATGGTTGGTATTGGAGAGAAATACCGAAGACAACTTGTCAAAAGTAATCTTGCCGTCCGGCTTGGGATACTGAATTCTGTTGCAATCAGCCGCAGATCGGAGTTGTTCATGATCCCTGCTGCGATCATGCAACGTCAGGGGAAACCTGCCACGAAAAATATTCTGCTCGACGAATGCAAGTGCGCTGCCGGTCCAAAATCCCAATCGATGAATACCTGAACTGAAGTTGCGGGACTGACGCAATTCCCGGTAGAGGTCTGAGTCGGTAAATTTCTCTTTATACCGGACAGGTTCCTGTTCAGGGGCCTCCTCTGTCAGGCATTCGAATAATGTCTCCGCGGCAAGCAATCCTGATTTCATGGCAGTATGACTGCCCTTAATCTTGGCGGCATTAAGGGTGCCGGCATCACAGCCAATCAACAGACCACCAGGGAATGACATTTTCGGCAAGGAATTAAGACCGCCTTTGATCAAGGCCCTCGCTCCGTAACTTATCCGTGTACCACCTTCCAGATATTGCCGAATTACGGGATGCAGCTTAAGTTTCTGGAATTCGTCGAAAGGACTTATATGCGGATTCTTGTACGCAAGGTCCACAATTAAGCCAACAAAGACCTGGTTTCTTTCTGCATGATATAAAAACCCCCCGCTGGTCGCTGCTGCGCTGTCGCCAGTCATCGGATACCCGGCAGTATGCACGACCAGACCTTGCCTGTGCTGTTCCTCCGGGATTTCCCAGACCTCTTTAAGCCCGATACCGTAATGCTGGGGATCACTGTCGCGGTCCAGGTCGTATTTCGCGATGACTTCTTTACCAAGGTGGCCCCGGCACCCTTCAGCAAGAACGGTGTACCTGGCGTGAAACTCGAAACCGGGCTCGTAGGAATCCTTTTGCTCGCCCTTCGAGTTGACTCCCATATCACCCGTAGCCACCCCCTTCACGCTACCGTCAGCGTTGTACAGCACTTCAGCCGCCGCAAATCCAGGAAATACTTCAACTCCCAGTTCCATTGCCTGCTGCGCCAACCACCTGCACAGGCTTCCCAATGAAATGATGAAATTGCCATGATTATGCATGGTGCGTGGAACGATAAAATCTGGAAACTTGAACGAAGACTTCCCATTGGGAAGGTAGTAAATATCATCCCCGGTAACCGGCGCATTCAGAGGCGCTCCGCGCTCCTTCCAATCCGGGAAAAGCTCTTCCAGGGCTGATGGCTCAAATACTGCGCCGGACAAAATATGGGCGCCAACTTCTGAACCTTTTTCCAGAACGCAAACCGATAGTACTTTGCCTGCTGCATTGGCTAACTGCATCAGGCGACAGGCAGTAGCCAGACCAGCAGGTCCGGCGCCAACAATGACTACATCGACTTCCATCGATTCGCGCTGCATAGGGTTTCCTCAATGACACCAGGGCTGATTCTGGTTCAGTTTCGCTCGTTCTAATTGAATCCGATCTCAGAATGAAAAGAGCCGACATTATCCTCAATTCGCCCTGTCAGCGCAAAATCGACGGACCTCAAGCCATTACAAAATGTCACAAAATTAGCTCATCAATCCGTTCAGTTGGCCGTTCTTTACAGGCATACTAGCGCGCTCAAAATTCCCGGTTCGGGTAGAACCCGCTTCGAAAGCCCTAGCACATTGTCTATATCGGGTCTGCGAAATTGGTTTGGAGTCTGAATTCAATGCGATCAATTTTTAAAACCAGACAACTGCACCTCGCCATTGGCCTGAGCTCTGCCTTCATGCTGGGAGTATCGGCTTCACTGCTGGCGCAGGAGCAGCCAATAATTGATCAGGATTCCACAGTTACCTATCCTGCGTCCTACTTTACCCAGTATCAACCCTATTCGGTAAACGACATGCTGGACAGAATTCCCGGCATCAACGTGGCGCGTGGTGGCGGGGGCCCGCAAGGCGGTCCGGGCAGTTCGGGTGGCTCAGAGCGTCGAGGTCTTGGAGCCGGCGGAGATCAGATCCTTATAAACGGGCGCCGGATTGCCGGGAAAGGAAACGAGGGCAACAACCAACTGGCGCGAATCCCGGCAAATCAGGTCGACTATATTGAAATAATCAGAGGCACTTCGGGCGACCTCGATGTCCGGGGTGGCAACCAGGTTATCAACGTGGTGTTACTGGAATCGGAATCCAACTCCAGTGTGGCCTTTGAGGCCAACGTTGATCGACTGCTGGACGGAACATTGCAACCAGGCCTGAAGGTCTCACTGAATGGCCAACGTGGTGCCCTCAACTACTTTCTGAGCGCCGAGAAAGAACCTCGCTACCAGTACCGGGATGGCTTCGAAATCAGCACGAAAGCCGATGGCAGCCCCAACGATACCATCGACCGTAACGAAACTACCGACGCCTGGCCTGTCACTCTGGTATCCAATTTCGGTTACGAAATCAGCGATCGCGATATCGCTCACCTCAACCTGCAGTGGACAGATAATAAATTTGATTCCGAGGTTGATCGACTGATTACCAGTTTTGCAACCTCACCCGCCGAAATCTCAGCGGAGCGTGATGATCAGCCCAGCGACGATGGGTCCTGGGAAATCGGCGGCGACTATGAACATTCATTTGCCAACGGCAATCGCTGGAAAACACTTTTCATAGTCAATGAATCGGAAACCGACAGCTTGCGAGAGCGATTTGTGATCGAGGGGACCGAACAAACCAAAGATCTTTTCCTGGCCAACTACTCGCGCAACCAGGAGCGCATTGTTCGCTCCTCCTACACCTTCGATTTCGCCGGTTCTCAATCCATCGAAGCAGGCGTGGAACGCGCTCAGACCATTTTGAATACCGCTCTGCAACTTGGGCTGCTGACGGCAGGATCAGGCTCATCAGCTTTTGGCGGTCTGACCCCCATCACCGATGCCAGCGGCACAGTCGAAGAAATGCGCTATGAGTACTTCGCTATTCACAACTGGCAGATGAATGATCGTATGACCCTGGAAACTACACTGCTGTTCGAGGACAGCAAAATTTCCCAGGAAGGCGATATTTCCAGGACACGAGACTTCAATTTTTTCCGGCCAAAAGTTGATTACCGATTCGATATCACTCCCGGTATACAATTCCGTGCCAGTGTCGAAAAAGATGTCGCTCAGCTTAGTTTCCGTGACTTTACCGCAAACGCCGATTCCAGTGACGATGATCAGAATGCCTTTGAAGGAAACGCGGATTTGCGCCAGGAACAATCCTGGCGCTATGAAGCTAATATGGAATTCCGCCTTCCAGAGGACGCCGGCGTCATCAATACCAACGTTTTCTATCACGACCTGCAGGACCTGATCGACAACGTAGACGTATCCACGGAAACGCAAATTCTTTCTGCTCGAGGAAACATAGGGGATGGGGAGCGCTACGGCTTCAATGTTAACAGCAGTTTGAGACTCCTGTTCATTGATCAGCCGGATATGCTCGTAACGGCCGGATTGTCCATGGAAGAATCCACGGTTACCGATCCCTTCCTCAAAGTTGAAAGAGAACGATCTATTCGCGGTGGTGGCGGGAGCAGTTACAACATCGGCTTCCGCCATGACATGCCGTCTCGGAATATGAATTGGGGTTTTCGCTACCGGAAAGGTTTCTACAATGATTACCGCGTATTCGATATCGACAAGATAGAACAATACCCCCAGAACGCAACGGTTAACGGCTGGTTTGAGATGCAGGCATGGGCAAATCTTACCTATCGATTCGAAGCAATGGACAGCGGATATCGCTGCCGAATTCGTTCCCGTTTTACGGGAGGCACTATCGCCACCGGCATCCTCGATGAAATTGAAAACTCCTGTTCCAACACAGGAGTCAAGTACGCCATCAAGGTTCGCGGTACATTCTGATCCAGAAGTACACCGAAACACGCCCCCTCCCATCAATTACTCGCGAGACTTCAACCTGTCTGTGAAGTGAACCGCGCCGTCCCGAACTGCGTAAACCTAACGCCGGCGTCGGAAAACGCACAAATTTCCATCCAGTGGCAGGAATTCAATCACAGTGGCACTTCGCGTTACATCCCCTTCGAGCAGATCGATTGCCCTGACCGTCGCGCTATTTATCGTTCAAGCTGCGGCAGCCCAGGCGCAAAGCATGAGCGAGGAGAGCAATCTCGAAGCGACCACCATTACCTACCCCCTCTCCTACTTTGCGCAATATTCGCCAGTATCCGTCACCGATATGGTCAACGTGATTCCAGGCGTCGAACTGTCAGGGGGAGGCCCCCGCGGCGGAAACAGACGGGGACTGGGCTCGGGACAGAACGAGATACTCATTAACGGTCAGAGGATGTCCGGCAAGAGCATCTCAGCGAGGGACCAATTGAGCAGAATTCCCGCAGACCAGGTCGAATACATTGAGATTATCCGCGGCGCGTCGGAGGAACTGGATGTCAGGAACTCGGGTCAAACTCTGAACGTTGTTCTCAAGGCCGCCCAGTCCCTGAGAAGTATCAATTCCGAGCTCAGTCTTGACCGGAGTTTCGACGGCACTATGAATCCGGGCGGTACGGTCTCGATCAGCGGTCAGGCCGGGCGTTTCAACTACCTCTTTAGCGCCGAGGCAGCACCACGCTATGAAAACCGCAGGACCAGCGAGGTTAGCTACGCGCCAGACTATGCTCTGCAGGAGACCCGCAGGCAAGAGCAGGTGCAGGAGAGGACTGACATTTCCTTCACTACAGCGCTGGCCTACCAATTCACCAACGACCTCGTACAGCTCAATGCAAGCTTTGGAGATCGACAACCGCCTACCGAGACGGAGCGATTTATCACCGACTACACCGAACAGACTCCGACCACCAGACTGGAGCGGGAAAGTCGGGCCTTTGACTTCTACGAATGGGAAATCAGCGGCGACTGGGAGCATAGTTTTGAAAATGGCGGTAAATACCGGTTTCTATTTATCGCCAATGATCAGCAGGGCGAGGGAATCAGAGAGCGGTTTCAGGTCGATGAAAGTACCGAGGCGACAAAGGACCTTCATCTCTATAACCTGGGGCGCGATCGCGAACGCATCGTTAGAACCTCTTACACTTTCACCCCTGCAGCAGACCACGGCCTCGAGATTGGCGTAGAGGGCGCACAGACCATCCGCAATAACGGTCTTCGCCTGGGTCTGAATATCCTGGGCACATCTTCAGAACTTGTGGGGGGACTGGTGCCGGTTAGCATCAACAATGCCTTTTCTGAAATCGAGGAAATGCGCTATGAAACCTTCGCAGTCCACAATTGGCGCCTGAGCGACCGGATGACGCTTGAGAGCACCCTGGTTGTCGAACAATCCGAGATTACGCAAACCGGCGACGTAAACAACCAGCGGGATTTCCAATTTGTGCGACCGAAAGTCGACTATCGATTCAATATCACCCCTTCCCTCCAGTTACGCGCGTCGCTTGAAAGGCAAATATCACAACTGAGTTTCTCCGACTTCAGTGCCACTTCTGATAACTCTGACGATGACAAAAATACCGAGCAGGGAAATCCAGACATCGTGCAGGAAAAATCCTGGGTCTATGACCTTGCGATGGAATACCGCCTTCCGAACAACATCGGCGTGTTGAACTCGAGTGTGTATTATCGCGACCTGGAGGACGTGATTGATCGTATTGATGTGACCACGGATCCAAGTAATCCGCAATCTGCTCGAGGTAACATCGGGGATGCTCAGCGTTGGGGCATGCGTCTGGGCGCTAGCTCCAGGCTCGGATACCTGGGTTTACCCAATGCCCTGCTAACCGCTAACCTGAGTCTTCAGGATTCGTCAGTGATCGATCCATTTCTCGGTATAGAACGTCGACTGCGCTGGAACAGCAGGGGTTTCGCTGGCCTTGGCTTCAGACATGACTTGCCAGAATGGAACATGAATTACGGCTTCAACCTGGCCAATCCACTCAATGGGGGATCGGGCAGAACTACCATCGACGTGGATGACATAGAAATCGATGAAAATGAACCGAGCCTTTCCCTGTTCTTTGAAAAACGGGCTTTCGGTGGTACCACATTTCGATTTGAGTCGCGCAACGTCCTCGATAGCGAAAACTGTCGAGAGCGCATCCGCTATCTGGGGAGGACCTTCGACGGTATTGTAGAGGAAATCGAAAACTCCTGCAGTGGCACCGGAAGGCTTTATGCCCTGAAAATTCGGCGCACTTTCTGAGCTAGAAATAAATTTATTTATTTCAGAAGGTTACATACTAATTCTCGAGCTTTATAGTAGCTAAAATCAGCGAGATTCTACAGCGCTTTTGTAAACACCATCATGTGCTGCCAGGGCAGGAAGTCGAGAGTTTCAGTCCAATCCAGCCCAAATACACTCATTTCTCTAACCACCTGCAGCTCGGTCATCTTGTGAAGTGGCCTTATAGGAACGCTGGCGTCTTCACCACGGTACTCCAGCAAAAATATCCTGCCGCCAGGCCTCAGGGCTTGGTATATACCAAGGATCATCTCGTACGGATGAGAAAACTCGTGGTAGGCATCTACCATGATCGCGGCATCGATGGATTCGGGCGGCAGATTGGGGTTGTCGATCATGCCCTGGATACCCTGAATGTTAGCGATTCCTTCCTGCGCCTTGCGTTGCTCGATTAGCGCCAGCATCTCTGGCTGTATATCAACCGCCAGCACCATGCCCTGAGGAACCCGTTGAGCGATTCGAAAAGAA
>Ga0181587_10003352_pt1 | contig 13327 bp, 15 predicted proteins | sample 071ome_27_FD_132463 | JGI IMG/M metagenome (GOLD analysis project Ga0181587, IMG submission 132463) | Coastal salt marsh microbial communities from the Groves Creek Marsh, Skidaway Island, Georgia - 071409AT metaG (megahit assembly) | ecosystem: Environmental > Aquatic > Marine > Intertidal...
GCACCGGGTCATAGGCGGCGCCGGGCTGTTCTAGAAGTTCCTTCACCATTTTTACGGCGCCGTCATGGTGGCGAATCATCAGTTCCAGGAACAGGCGGTCGAAATCAGTGCCTGAGGATGTGGCGAGCTCGGCCATTTGCTCGGGTGAGGCCATGCCGGCCATGGTGTGGCCGGTGTGCATGTGATGATGCGCGGTCGGATCCGGCGCATCTTCGCCCCGTTCGGCCAGCCATTGCTGCATGAATTCGATTTCATCGCCCTGCGAGGACTGGATCCTCCCCGCCGCATCGATGACATCGGGGTTGTTGGTGCGCTCCGCCACCAGGACAGACATCTCTATGGCCTGGTGGTGGTGTGGAATCATGTCCTGCATGAACTGAACGTCGGCTGGCGAATACTGGGTTTTGGCGATCTCCGTGGCCGTCGCGGCATCGAGCGTGCGCGTGGGCTGGCCGGGCGCGCCCGGTTGCACAATCGGGGCGTGAGCGGCCAGGCCGGAGGACATAAACGTCACGATGAGCGTGGGGACAAGCCGTGAAAGAGCGACAAATGCAAAGTTGGTATTCAAGGGGAAGCTCCCGGGTAAAGCGGCCATGGGATACGGTGAGCGCGGCCCATCGCCGAATGTAATCGTTTTCGAATCCATCGGCGAAAACGCCGTTAGAGTTAGATGCCCGTATCTCGAGTTTGTTTAAGTGGCCGGGGTTGTGGTCATCAAACCTAAGCAGGTTTCAGAGTTGAAAAGAGAGCGCATGTCCAGATTTCCGGCGAAAATATCAGCAGCAGTCATTCTGCCATACAGAATTGACCGCGCAAGCGCGCTGATCGACCCTCGTCCGCTCCGAACGCGGAGCCTCACGGACCCCGCGCCCATCCGTGTTCGAGGCTCACTCTCTGTGCTACGCTGATATGAACCTCACCATTCGGTGGGTTTTTTCAACAGGGAGGCATCATGAAATCTACTCAGCGAGCGATAAATTCTTTAATCATCTGTGTTTTCGGGCTGCTGTTGTTTGCGAGCACGGCGTCGGCCCAGCTGCAGCCGTGGGAAGACTATGAAGCGTCAGACAGCGTTTGGATATTGACCCACGTGGATTTGGATCCAGGCACCATGGGAATCTATTTGGAGGGGCTTAAGTCCACCTGGATCGCCGCCAATGAGGTGGCCAAGGAATTGGGTCAAATCAAGGATTACGGGATCTATGCCAACGAATATGGATCTGCCGATGATTTTGATCTGCTCTTGGTCATTGAAATGGAGAGCACGGAAGACATCGCGCCCAACCGAGAGCGCTATGAGAAGTTTATGGAGGCTTATGGGAAGGCCAATATTGACAAGGGTAATGAGACGGTCCTGGACTTGTACAACAAGATTCGAAGAATTCAGGGGAATTACATGGTTCGCAAAATTACCGTCAAGTAAGCCGAGAAATCGCTTCACAATTGAAAAACGGCCCTCGCGTTCGAGGGCCGTTTTTTTGCAGATGCAGACCTGCAGCCAGCCGTCGGCTGAATCAGGTCGTGTTCGATGATCAGTCCAGCTTGGCGTCTACGCAATCAATCATCTTGTCATCCAGCGTGTCAATAAAATCATCGACCTGGTCGTCTGAGGGCTTGCCCTTGTGCTTTTTGACCATGGCTTGTGCGGCATCCATGGTTTTTTTGTCGGCCTTGCAGGCCTTGAGGGCGGCCATCAATTCGTCGCTCGCCTCGTTGGCGCTGGCGCCGGTGGCGAATACGGTCAGGACAGCGGCAGTAAATAAAACTTGGACAGATTTTCTCAATTTCACAGCTGAAAACTCCCTTGGTGGTTGTTGAACTCGAAGCCTAACGCGTTTTGAGGTTAAGCGCACGTTCGTCACGCCGGGGAAAAGGACTGGCCGATGGGTGATTGCTCTCAGCTGACAGTCGGGCCCGGGTTTTTTTCGGTGCCGAGGTGCCGGGAGATACTGACTCGAAGGTGAGCGCGGTTAGGGGGAGTTGCCCCGATGGGGACTGGCGAACTTACTTATAGATGTTCGGCTGCTGGCACTGCGCGGGCAGCCATTTGAACCGGTCAGCACTGCCCCAGCCGCGCGTGCAGTACCAATTGATGGTGCCCGATGCCTGCTCCACCGGGCTCATGACGATCGCTATTTGGCTGGAAGCCAGCGCGGGGTCGATGGCGGCCATATCCACTTCCACGGCAAAATCACCGTTGGCGTCTCTCACGTTGTTGTACATGTAGTAGCTGCAGTATCGGCTCGCATTGACGTTGGCATTGTCGAAGATACCCGCCTCCGTCATATTGGCGGGATAGTTGCCCGTGACCTGCTTGAATTCGGAGACGCTGGTCTTGTATGGCGCCGAGCCTGAAATGCACTCCGAGACCTTGGTCTTGATCATGTAATTCTTGTAGGCGGGTACAGCCAGTGCAACCAGCGTGGCGACAATCGCGATGACGATCATCAACTCGATGAGGGTAAAGCCTTCGTTTTGCCGTCTGAATTTTTCCATAAGAACATCTGCCAGCATCCCCAGTTTCTAAAATACAAACATCGTGCCAAAAAGTTCTGGCGCGGCTAAACCTCGGTTCTATGCGGGTTTGGCGGGCGTGCGCGATCATCAAGACTGACAATTTTTGTCCGGGCATGCGTAAAAATGACAGGTCGCGACGGGCCTGGCTCGGATGTCGCGATGGCGGGCTCGCTGACTTCAACCCAGTGGTCGATTGGCCCGTTTTACCCGGAACGCCCGACTTTAATGGAATAGTTAATGTTCTCACCCCACTAAAACCATAAACTCTTTGCAGGCGGACGCCAGACAGGATGCTCTGGCCGTGTGTCAGCGCCTGATGAACAGCAACAAGGAGGTAGCTCGTGTTCATTCAGACCCTCAAACCACCCGTAGCCGGCCAGGATTTCAGTTTCAGTATCGCTGGCGCCAGCGGGGTAACCTGCATCGAAGTCCACGTTAACGATCGTCGCATCCTGCGTTTTATCGACAACAGGCTCTTGTGCCATGCCGCCGCTCATGTGCCGGCTGATGCAGCGGGACAGACCCTGGCAGTGGCAGCCAGCGATGAGAAAGGTAACTGCCGGAACCTGGAGTACCAGATTTCCGATGCCGATACGGAGCGGCGCAGCACGCCCGTGTCCGCGCGTCATCACCCGCGTGGAAACATGCGCTTCAGAATGGTCGGTTAGTCGCAGGGCCTCACACACCCCGGCATTCATTATCCGGCCCGAAAAGGGCAAAATAGCGGGATGGTGACCCGCCATGACCACATCCGTTTCCGCAGCCGGGACGGACTCACACTTTTCGGTCGAAGCTATGGCGCCCCTGAAAACGACCGGACCCTGCTGTGTTTGCCCGGATTGACCCGAAACTGCAAAGACTTCGAAGACACCGCAAAGCGTTTGACCCCGTGCTGGCGCGTGCTCACACCTGACTTCAGAGGGCGCGGCCTGTCCGAATGGGACAGCAAGCCGGGTCGTTACGTCCTTTCTCAATATGTTGAGGATGCCTGGGTTCTGCTCGACCACCTGGGAATAGGGACGGTCGTGGTCCTGGGTACCTCGTTGGGTGGCTTGGTGGGCATTATGATGGCCGCGGACCAGCCGGAGCGCTTGAGGGGCCTGGTGCTCAACGATATTGGCCCGGAAATCCCCCTGGCCGCCGTCAAACGGATCTCGCGTTATGTCCGGAAAAAGGGGCCGGTGAGCACCTGGGCGGACGCTGTTCGCCAGGACCGTTTGCAGTATGAGTCCAGCTTCATCAACGTGCCGGATGAATTCTGGGAGGACTTCACCCGGCTGTCCTGGCGCGAGAACGAGCAGGGCCTGCCCGTACCAGACATGGACCCCGCGGTCGTTGCCACCCTGCGGAGGAATTACCTGCGCGATCGAGTGATTCAGCGCATTCGAAAACTGACGTTTCAGCCAACCCGCGCCCTGCCTTTCGATACCTGGGGCGCGTTCGCGGGGTGCCGGGTGCCGACACTCCTGATCCGGGGTGCCCTGTCAGACGTCACGGAAGAGAGCCTGGTCCAGAGAATGCTGCGAGCCAAGCCCGATATGCGAGTGATCGATGTGCCCGATCGCGGGCATGCGCCAACGCTTGATGAAAACGAATCTATAGCGGCTTTGTATCAATATTTAGAAAGTTTATGAATTAGCTTTTGAAGGCTTTCTATTCAATAATAAGAGCATTATTGAACGTTTTTTGGTAGACATTAAGTCTATAATTGTACATACTTTGTATAAATATACATTTGGAGAAAACTCATGCGAATCGTCTTGGCAATCTTATTGGCCGCAGTAGTCAGTGTGTCCCAGGCTTGCGACAGTGATCTGTTAAATCATGACTTCAGAAAACTGGCCTCCGAGGAGCAGGTTAACCTGTGCGAGGCGTATTCAGGAAAGGTTTTGCTGGTCGTTAATACCGCGTCCAAGTGCGGCAACACGCCTCAATACGACGGACTGGAAAAGTTGTACGAGGAATATGGCGAGCAAGGGCTGGTGGTGCTTGGATTCCCATCCAACGAATTCTTCGGGCAGGAGCCCGGTACCGAGGCGGAAATCGAGGAATTTTGCCGGCTGACCTACGGTGTGCAATTCCCGATGTTCGAGAAGACCATGGTCAAAAAGAAAAACGCTAATCCCTTCTTTGCCGCCCTGGCCGACTCCGCAGGCACCTACCCAACCTGGAATTTCCACAAGTACCTGATCGGCCGCGACGGTGCTCTGATTTCCGAATTCAGCCCGCGCACGCAGCCGTACGACCCGAAAGTGGTTGGGGCGATCGAGTCCGCACTGGTCAGAAACTAGCAGCCATCCGACTTAGCTTGCCTTAGAGCGTGAGATGAGTTCATCCTTCTCGCGCCAAATATCGCCCATCCAGGCTTGCAGGGCCTGACGGAAGGCAGGATCTTCCCTGAAATTCCGGCCGCGCAGTTCGGCCGGAATCACTCTCAGCTCTGCGCGAACAATAATTTTGCTGACGCGCCCGGTGACCAGTTCCCACAGTGTTGGCGCCGCGGCATTGCCAGCATAGGAAATGGTCACATCAATCATGCCGTCCAGGGGCTCTGCCAGGGCATAAAGCACCTGTCCGACCCCCCCGATTCGGGGCGTCAACAGATGCTCGTAAGGACTGTTTGAAGCGTCGCGCTTGTGCTGGGTGAAGCGTGTGCCCTCGGGAAAGTTCATCATGGCCACGGGAATGTCACGGAATTTCTCGCAGGCTTTGCGGGCATTTTCCAGGTCCCGGCCTTTCAATGAAGGTTTACGCGCGATCTGGTCTTTGGATGCCCGTTTCATGAATGGGAAATCCAGGGCCCACCAGGCCAGGCCGAGGAAGGGCACCCATATCAACTGGCTCTTGAGAAAAAAACGCAGCAGGGGCAGCTTGCGGTTAAAGCTGCGTTGCAGGATGGGGATATCCACCCAGGACTGGTGATTGCACAGCACCAGGTAGCATCCCTGCTCATCCAGGTCCTCGGGGATCTGGATGTCCCATTCCGTGCCTCGATACCACCCAAGCACGGTGCTGTTGATGCTGATCCAGGTTTCGGCAATGCCGGCCAGCCAAAGGCGCGCGCGATCCCGCAACGCGGGCGAAGGTGCAAGCAGCTTGACGATGGCGACCAGGCACAAAAAAAGCGTCAGCACGATGGTGCTGACGCTCAGTGTGGCCATCGCCGTCAGGCCTTTCAGGGTCGCTGTCACCGGCTACGTTCGCCCTGCGGATGGTTGCGGCTTCGCTGCGGCATCAACCGAAGTTGCCTGCTACGAAATCCCAGTTGATGATGCTCCAGATTTCCTCCAGGTACTTGGGCCGGGCATTTCTGTAGTCCACGTAATAGGCATGCTCCCAGACGTCGATGGTCAGCAGTGGTGTATGGCCATCGCACATGGGGTTGGCCGCATTGGCGGTGTTGACGATTTCCAACGAGCCGGATGCATTCTTAACCAGCCAGGTCCAGCCTGAGCCGAAGTTGCCAACGGCTGATTTGATGAAGGCCGCTTTGAACGCGTCGAATGAGCCAAAGGCGTCATTGATGGCCTCGGCCAGCGAACCGCCCGGCTCGCCGCCACCGTTCGGGCTGAGACCATTCCAGTAAAACGTATGGTTCCACACCTGGGCCGCGTTGTTGAAGATAGCGCCTTCACTGTTTCTCACGATGTCTTCCAGCGTGCTGTTTTCAAACTCGGTGCCCGGCACGAGGTTGTTCAGATGGGTCACATAGGCCTGGTGGTGTTTGCCGTAGTGATAATCGATGGTCTCGGCTGAAATAACAGGCTGAAGCGCGTCCTGCGCATAGGGCAGCGGGGGTAATTCGTGAATCACGGTGGTCTCCTGGAATAGGGTCAAGCGAAATGGTAATTTCACTGTTACATAGGGTCGAATCGCACGGGATCAAAGTCTGTACCGGCGTATGCGAAAAAAACCCCGCCGATGGGCGGGGTTTTTATGGGTGCTAAACCGTGTGAGCTGCCCGGATCACCAGATCTTCACACGCTCTTCCGGCGGCAGGTAGAGGGCGTCGGTCTCGGCAACCTCGAAGGCCTCGTAGAATTCCGGAATGTTGCGCACAACGCCGTTGACCCTGTACTGGCGCGGCGAGTGCGGATCCGTCTGGATCTGGGTGCGGAGTGACTCGTCGCGCTGAATCCCGCGCCAACCCTGGGCCCAGCCGATGAACACGCGTTGCACACCGGTGTAGCCGTCCAGAACGGGGGCCTCTTCGCCGTTCAGTGACAGTTCGTAAGCCTTGAGGGCGATACTCAGCCCACCCAGGTCGCCGATGTTCTCGCCCAGGGTGAATTCGCCGTTGACATTGAGGTCTTCCAGCGGCTGGAACGCGGAGTACTGGTCGACCAGTCGCTCGGTGCGCTGCTTGAATTCATCCCGGTCCTGGTCGGTCCACCAGTTACGCAATACGCCGTCTCCGTCGAAGGTGCTGCCGGAGTCATCGAAACCGTGACCGATTTCGTGGCCGATCACACCGCCAATGGCGCCATAGTTGACGGCTTCATCCGCGCCCAGGTCGAAGAAGGGTGGTTGCAGTATCGCGGCAGGGAAAACGATTTCGTTCAGCGGCGGGCTGTAGTACGCGTTGACCGTCTGCGGCGTCATGCCCCACTCGGTACGGTCTACCGGGCCGCTCTGGCGAGCCACCTGGCGATCGTATTCGAACAGCGCGGAGCGGCGCATATTGCCGACCAGGTCATCCCCGGCAATGGCCAGCGCGGAGTAGTCACGCCACTCGTCGGGATAGCCTATTTTCGGTGTGAACTTGGACAGCTTGTCCAGCGCCTGAGCGCGGGTTTCCTCGCCCATCCACTCCAGGTCCTTGATGCTGATCTCGTAGGCTTTGATCAGGTTATCGACCATGTCTTGCATGCGGGCTTTGGCCTCGGGCGGGAAGTGGCGACTGACATACACCTTGCCGACCACCTCACCGAGGTTGTTGTTGACATTGGAAACGGCCCGCTTCCAGCGCGGCAGTTGCTGCTCAATACCGTTGAGGGTCTTGGAGAAGAATTCGAAATTCTGATTGTCCATCTCCTCATTCAGATAGGCTGCGTAATGGTCGACCGCTTTCCAGGTCAGGTAGGTTTTCCAGGTTTCCATGTCGACATCGGCGATAATTCCGTCCAGCGCCTTCATGTAATCCATCTGGGTGACCACCAGCCCGTCTATGCCGTCGATGCCTGCCACTTTCAGATAATCAGCCCATGCGAAACCCGGCATCAGGTCCGGAAGTTCGCTCAAGGGAACTTTGTTATAGAGGGCCACCATGTTGCGCGTTTCTTCTTTCAGCATGTGCTCGCCGGCGAGCCGTGTCTCCAACTCCATGATGGCTTCAGCCGCGGCGGCGCCATTTTCCAGCCCCGCCAGCGCGAACATTTTCTCGATGTGCGCGGTGTACGCCGCCCGGATGGTCTGGCCTTTCTCGCTGTCATCGAAGTAATACTCACGATCGGGCAGGCCGAGACCGCCCTGCCAGGTATACATCATGTAGGTGTTGGGATCCTTGAAATCGGCGTATTGCCCCAACGCGAACGGTACGCCGATACCCAGCTTGTTGGCTTCGGCAAAGTAGACCGCCAGGTCGCCCCGGTTTTCCAGGGCATCGATGGCGTCGAAATCCGGGGCCAGCGGCGTGGCGCCCAGCTCATTTCGGGTATCCATGTCCATGTAAGCGGTGTACAGGTCGCCCACCTTTTGTTCATCGCTGCCCTCGGGGAAGTCACCCTCAGCGGACGCTTCAATGATGAGGCGGACATTCTCGGTGGCTTGCTCATGAACTTCCAGACCAACCGTGTTGCTGGCGCGGTCCGGCGGAATTTCGGCGCTGGCCATCCAGCCGCCGCTGACGAACGCGTTGAAGTCGTCGCCCGGGCGCACCTGCTTGTCCATGTAGTCCAGCAGCAGGCCGGAATGAAGTTCCTCGGCCTGCTCAGCGGCAGGTGCGGGCGGTGTGTTTTCGGGTTGGGTGACTTCTGAGGCGCGGTCGGAACCACAGCCGGTCACAAAAAACGCGAGCGCCAGGCTCGTTGCTAACTTTTGCATGGTTTGTCTACCTCGTTGAGAGGAACGCAGTATAAAAAGGTCACGGGATGGGTCAACTGCCATAGGTCATGCTGCGGAGCGTCAGGTTGAAGCATTCACAACAGACCTTTGGGTCATCCCCATGGGTCAGCCAATTTCGACCAGTTCGATGTCAAAGTTCAAGGCCTTGCCCGCCAGTGGATGATTGGCATCCACGGTGATGGCCTCCTCGCTCACCGCGGTCACCGTGAGGCTGACCACGTTGCCGTCGGGCTGTTGTGCCTGCAGCGCCATGCCTTCCTCCGGCGCCAGGTCGGGCGGCAGCTGGCTCCGAGGCACCTCCTGGATCATTTGCGCATTCCGGTGTCCGTAAGCATCCTCTGCCGGGATATTGACCGACTTCTGATCGCCCACAGCCATTCCTTCCACGGCCTTGTCAAAGCCCGGGATGACCTGGCCGGAACCCAGCTGAAATTGCAGCGGCTCCCGGCCAGCGGACGAGTCGAACTGCGTGCCGTCATCCAAGGTGCCGGTGTAGTGAATTTTGACCGTATCGCCTGCTTTGGCGTTGCTCATAGATCGCTCCTGATGGTTTGCTTCACACGCCCTGTCTGCGCCAATGGCTCGGTGCCCGCAATGATGTGCCTGTCGGAAAAGCCCCGTGATGCAAGGTTGCGCGGTGGAGGTTATTAGCAAGGAATGGGGGCAGTGCCCCCGGCTTTAAACCCGTGCGGGGGATCGAAGGCCGGGCTACGGCTCAAAGCGCGTCATGCGGATGTTTTCCAGCGTCACCAGGCCGCCGCAGTTGGCCTGCTCAAGCAATTCTGATACGCGAGCACTGAAAGCCTCTGCTTTTTCAGCCTTGTCCACCATTTCGATGACCATCGGAAGGTCGGCCGAGAGGTCGAGTAATTTGGCCGTTCGAATGTGTTCGGTGGCCCCGTAGCCGAGAACTCCCTTGAAAACGGTCGCTCCGGCCAGCCCCTGGTCCCTGGCCTCCTTAACGATGGCCTCGTACAGCGGCGTGTGGCCCAGCTTGTCGCTTTCGCCAACAAAAACGCGCAGCAATACTGCCTGTTCTTCCACCTTCATCGCATTACCTCACCAAAAACGCGCTGAGCACCAGGCCTGCCAGGAAAGCCAGCCCCGCCCCGGCCAATGTGGCCGCAAAATAGCCGGAGGCAAAGAAAAACTCCTTGTCCTGGATGTACTGGCCGAGTTCGTAGACGAAGGCGGACATGGTGGTAAACCCGCCACAGAACCCCGTGGCCAGCAACAGGCGTGCTTCGCTGGACAGCAACTCTGAGCGCGCGCCGAGCCCGGCAATGACGCCAATCAGCAGGCAGCCGAGGACGTTTGCAAACAACGTGCCCCAGGGCAGGCTGAAGGGGGCGAAATCCCTTGTCGCCACGCTCAATCCATAGCGGCTGACGCCGCCCACGAGGCTGCCTAGACCTACCAGCACAAAGGGAGTGAGGGCTTGCATCCTGGTGTGACCCGCTCGACGGCAAACTACGGGGCATAGTGTAACCACAAAAAATGGATTCCATGGGCCGCGTGCTAAAATTTTACCCTCGCGCTGTCAAATGGGGTTCAAATTGACCACATACCTGCTTTACCTGGCGGCCGGCCTGTTTCTCCTTTATTTCGGCGGGGAGGGGATGGTGCGTGGCTCCACGGCATTGGGCCTGAGGCTGGGTATGACGCCGTTGCTGACCGGCCTGACCATCGTTTCATTCGGGACCAGCGCGCCGGAATTGGTGGTGAGCCTGCAGGCCACCCTGAGCGGCACCAGCGGACTGGCGGTGGGTAACGTCGTCGGCTCCAATATTTGCAACATCGGCTTGATCCTGGGCCTGTCCGTGCTGTTCCGGCCCATCGAGGTGGAGGCCAGGCTGGTCCGTCATGATGTTCCCATCATGCTGGCTTGCGCGTTCCTGCTGGCATTGCTCCTGCTCGATGGCGTCCTGTCACGGTTCGAGGCGAGCATGCTGTTGTTGGCGCTGGTGGTGTTCATCGTCTTCACGATTCGGGATACACGCGCCCCCAAACGCGCGCTGCAGGTTGAATTCGGTCAAGCCCTTAAGAATGACCACGCGCCCATGCCCATCGCCATCATGTTGGCCGCGGCAGGTGCGGGGCTGCTGGTATGGGGTGGGGGTCTGTTCGTCAAAGGTGCGGTGGGAATCTCCGAAACCCTGGGTATCGCGCCGGCTGTGATCGGGCTTTCGGTGGCCGCCATCGGCACCAGCCTGCCCGAGCTGGCAACCTCCGTGGTCGCTGCGCTGCGTGGCCATGGGGATATGGCGGCCGGCAACGTGGTGGGTTCGAATATCTTCAACACCCTCAGCGTGCTGGGGATCTCGGGGGTCGTGATGCCACTGAACGCGGCCGGCGTGACATGGGTCGACCTCTGCACCCTCATCCTGTTCAGCGTGGTGACACTGCGGCTGCTGTGGACGCATTCTGCGATGGAGCGCTGGGAGGGCGCGACACTGGTGGCCGCCTATCTTGGATACATGGCCTGGTTGTTTCGTTAGTGCCGGCCTGATGAAAATCCTGGTTGCTTCATTCAATCCCGTCAAGGTGGCCGCGGTTCGCCAGGCCTTTATGGCCTGTTTTCCCGCCGGAGACCTGAAGATCGAGTCCGTGAACGTGGCCTCGGGGGTGCCCGATCAGCCGATGAGCGATGCCGAAACCCTGGCCGGGGCCCGCAATCGTGTTCGCAACGCGCGGGAAGCCCATCCTGAGGCGGACTTCTGGGTTGGCCTGGAAGGCGGACTGGATGTCATAGAGGGTGAGATGGTGGGCGTGGCCTGGATGGCGATTGGCGACCCGCGCGGACGCATTTCGGAGGCCAGGACGCCCACCCTGCCCATACCGCCGTCGGTCAGGCGGCTGGTTGATAGCGGCCTGGAGCTCGGTGAGGCCAACGACCGGGTGTTCAGCGCGGTCAACAGCAAACAGGGCGGGGGCGCATTCGGGCTGCTGACCGATGGCCGTCACACCCGCGAGAGCGTTTACGCGCAAGCGGTGGAACTGGCGCTGATTCCATTTGTGCACCCGCTGTGGGGTGACCCATAGCCATTACCGAAGCACCCGCCTACCAGCGGCCCCGCTGGCGATAATCACCCTTCGAGCTCCGGGCGCGGTGTGCAGCGATGCGCTGGTTTTTGCCCGCCAGTATGCGCATCTGGTAGAGCGACTCCCTTGCCAATACCCGGCCTTCACCGCCCCAGCTCTTGCGATAAAGCCGTTTGACGGCTGCGATGGCGTCCGGTGACCGTTGGCTCAGTTCGACCGCAAGATCCTGGCTGGCCTTGAGCGGGTCGGGCGCAATCGATGTAATCAGTCCCAGCTCAAGCGCCCGCTCGGCGTTCAGTTCCTCGGCCGACATGGCCAGTTTCATGGCCTGGTCGCGCGGCATGATGTCACGCAGCGCCAGGGTTCCGCCCATGTCGGGGATCAGGCCCCAGCGGCCTTCCATGACAGACATCGATGTTTTCGGATGGGCGATGCGAAAGTCGGCCCCCAGCGCGATCTGCAGACCGCCACCCCAACAACGGCCATGCACTGCGGCGATCACCGGCACGGGCAGGCGTCTCCATCCAACGCTGACGCGTTGTGCCAGGTTGGCCTGCCAGGGCAGCCATTTCCAGAGCAGGCGCAGCGCATCACGCCCACTGCTCATGACCGACTTGACATCCAGGCCCGAGCAGAAATCCGGACCTTCACCCGAGATGACCACGACCCGCAGTGATCGATCCTTCCGCAATCGCCGTTGCGCGGCGTCGATGGCCCTGAACATGGGTATGTCCAGGGCGTTGCGCTTGTCCGGCCGGTCCAGCCTGACGAGGGCGATGCCATCTTCCCGCGTCAGTCGAACACGTTCACTCATGACCGTGGCAGCCTTTCGCGGCCCCGCTCAGGAACGCAGTGTCATTCGGCATCGGTCTCCACCGCTTCGACGGGCTTGTGCGCGGAGAGGAAATAGAGCACCGTGCCGACCGCGAAAAAAGCCCCGGTTGCAAGCCAAGCGTGCAGCGACGCATGGGTGATCAGCCACAGGCACAGCAGCATGGCGATGCCCGGAATCAGCAGTCCGCCGGGCAGGCGAAACTGGTTGGCGTGTGGCTCGATGGTGCGGTGAAGCCGGGGCAGCGCTGAGATGCAGATCATGTAGGTCAGCAGGCGAACCAGCGTGCTGATCACCGCCAGCCAGACGAAGGTGCCGGTCAGCGCCATCAGCAAGCAGATGGAGCCGTAGAACCAGATGGACAGGTGCGGGGTGTGATAGCGCGGATGAACCCTGGCGAACCAGGCCGGCAAAGAGCCGTCCCGACCCAATGCAAAGGTCATGCGCGGGGCTGAGAGCAACGAGGAATGCAAGTTGCCGCCAATGGAAAACACGGCGCCCAGGGTCAGAATGACCGCGCCCACCGGGCCGAACATGACGGCGGCCACATCGGCCAGCGCCCTGTCGCTCTCGGCCAGGTTGGGCATGGTCGACATGGCGACCAGCTGAACCGTGATGTAAATCGCGCCGATGATCAATATCGTGCTGATCAGGGCCTTGGGCAGGTCGCGCCTTGGATTTTTACCCTCGCCCGCAGTCACCACGGTGCCTTCGAAGCCGACATAGGCGTACAGCACCAGCAGAATGCCCTCCCCCAGCTCGCCGATGTCCGGCGCCTCGGCGCCCATCAGCATGCCCAGGTCAATTTTGCCCAGGCCGAACAGAATCAGCAGGGACAGGGGCAGCAGCTTGAGCGCGGTAAAGGCATAAAGC
>Ga0181587_10003353_pt1 | contig 13326 bp, 12 predicted proteins | sample 071ome_27_FD_132463 | JGI IMG/M metagenome (GOLD analysis project Ga0181587, IMG submission 132463) | Coastal salt marsh microbial communities from the Groves Creek Marsh, Skidaway Island, Georgia - 071409AT metaG (megahit assembly) | ecosystem: Environmental > Aquatic > Marine > Intertidal...
ACTGAGAAGGCGTTCTGCTCAAATTAAATTCGATGGTTTCCGGATGGTCACCGGCGTGCAGTAAAACGGCCGATGCCGGGTTATTGTAATGGCCAGTGTGCCTTATTGCGACTATATTCAGCAGACCTGGGTAGCAGTTTGAGAAATTCCGCCCGGGGGATTTCGCGGGCACCGAAGCCGGCCAGGTAGACGCTGCTGACCTGGCAGTCAATCAGCCGGTATCCCAGTTTTTCCAGTCGCGGCACCAGCCAGGCAAACGCCAGCTTGGAGGCATTCGGGCGACGGCTGAACATCGACTCGCCGAAAAACACATCACCCATGGCGATGCCGTAAAGCCCGCCGATCAGGTCGACCCCGTCCCAGACCTCTATTGAATGGGCGGCGCCAAGCCTGTGCAGGGCGCAATAGGCCTCGATTATTTCCGGCGTGATCCAGGTGCCCCGGGCATTGTGACGTTTGCCGGCACAGGCCGTAATGACCTCGCGGAAGGCCGCGTCGGCACTGATGCGGTAGTCGGACTTGCGCTGCAGTTTCTCGAGACTTCGGCTGATGTGCAGTTCATGCGGAAAGAGCACCATGCGTGGGTCCGGCGTCCACCAGAGGATGGGCTGGGATGCCTCGAACCAGGGAAAGATGCCTTTGCTGTAGGCCTCGATCAGGCGCTCCGGGGCAAGACTGCCGCCGGCGGCCAGCAGGCCGTTGGGTTCCACCAGTGCTGACGCGGGATCCGGAAACTCGAAATCGTCGTCGTGCAGCCAGGGCAGGGAACTCATATCACGATGCCGCGTCTTCCAGCGAATCCAGGTATTTTTCCGCGTCCAGGGCGGCCATGCAGCCAAAGCCGGCAGAAGTCACTGCCTGGCGATAGATGTGGTCGGCCACGTCCCCGGCGGCAAACACGCCCGGCACGCTGGTTTGGGTGGCCCCGCCGTCAAGGCCGGTCCTGATCTTCAGGTAGCCGCCGGCCATGTCGAGCTGGCCGGTGAATATCTCGGTATTCGGCTTGTGGCCGACCGCAATGAACACCGCGGAAAGACCGATGTCCTGCGTGCTGCCGTCCCCGGTGCTCTTGATGCGCATGCCGGAGACCTCGCCATTTTCACCCAGGACTTCCTCGAGGGTATGGTTCCACATGAGAGTGACGTTGCCGTTTTTGGCTTTGTCGAAAAGTTTGTCCTGCAGGATCTTCTCGGCACGCAGGGTATCCCGGCGATGCACCAGTACGACCTCGCTGGCGATGTTGGACAGGTACAGGGCTTCCTCGACCGCGGTGTTGCCGCCGCCGATGACTGCGACTTTCTGGCCCTTGTAGAAGAAACCGTCACAGGTGGCGCAGGCGCTGACGCCGCTTCCCATGTATTTTTCCTCCGAGGGCAGCCCAAGGTACTGGGCGGAGGCGCCAGTGGCGATGATCAGGGCGTCGCAGGTGTATTCGCCCACGCTGCCTTTCAGTGAGAAGGGTTTGTTCGCGAGGTCAACGCTGTCGATATGGTCGAAGATGATTTCGGTGTCGAAGCGCTCGGCATGTTTCTGCATGCGCACCATCAGGTCAGGGCCCTGCAGACCCACGACATCACCGGGCCAGTTGTCCACATCGGTGGTGGTTGTCAGCTGGCCGCCGGCCTGCATGCCGGTGATCACGACCGGGTTGAGGTTGGCCCTGGCTGCATAAACGGCAGCGGTATAGCCTGCGGGGCCGGATCCGAGAATGATCAGGCGGTGGTGTTGGACGTCGCTCATGAGTGTACTGCTTCCTGGCTGGTTATTGTCGTCGGCAAGCCCGGGGACCTGCATAAGTCGTGGCTGATTTCCTGTGAAAGGTCGGGATCACAGGCGCTTTTTTCAAGGGAAGATATGTTAGCAGAATCCTGCAGGGGTAAAAGAGGCAAAAAGCCCAGGTATCCCGTATCTTGTGAAAACCGCGCTGAAACGCCCTAGATATGGGGGTGAGCCCCCATACAAAGAGTGTCACAATGCCAGGAAAACCGGGTACAATACCGTTTTGGCCGGCCGGGGCAACCGACTGGCACGGTTTTAATGCGAGCCCGTGGTCACCTGAGTTAGTCACTTGAGCAAAGCAACCAAGAAAAATGCCAAGACGCCGCCGGCGGAAGAGCATGCGGTCAACCTGAAGGCGCTGTTCCTGAAGGAAGGTCTGATGATCTTGTTCCTGGCCATCGGTCTGTACCTGTTCCTGGCGATCAGCTCCTATTCCCCCCTGGACCCGGGCTGGTCGCGCACGGGCGAGGGCGCCCTCATCAACAATACCGTGGGCCGCTCCGGCGCCTGGATATCCGATGTCCTGCTGCTGCTGTTCGGCTACCTGTCCTACCTGTTCCCGCTGCTCCTGGCTTATCGGGCGGTGATCCTGTTCCGCACACGCAAGGAATCCACGCCCTGGTCATGGGAGCTGTTCGGCCTGCGGGGCACCGGCGTTATCCTGACCCTGCTGGGTGCGGCAACACTCGCCACCATGCATTTCGCCACCAGCCTGTCCAATTCGGCCGGCGGCATCCTGGGCAACAGCATCGCCAGCATGGCGCTGCCGGCTTTCGACCTGACAGGCTCAACCCTGATCTTCCTGACGATGTTCATTCTCGGCATCACGCTGGCCACGGGCCTGTCCTGGCTGGCGTTGGTAGATGGCACCGGTCGTCTGTGCCTGAACAGCTTCGAATATGTCACCGAGCGCTGGGCGCACTGGCGCGAAGCACAGCGCGAAAAGGCGGAAACCGAGCGCATCGTGCGCCAGCGCAAGGAATCCCTGGACCATTTCGTGGAGAAGGAGAAGAAACGCAAGAAACCCATCGAGATCGCTCCGGTCAGACAGGTGCCAAAGGAGCCGAGCAAACGTGTCCAGAAGGAAAAACAGGGCAAGCTGTTCGACACCTCATCCGTCGGCGAGCTGCCGCCGATTTCCCTGCTTGATGAGTGGGGCAACCAGCCCAAGGTCGGTTATTCCACCGAGGCTCTGGAGGCCATGTCCAAGCTGCTGGAAATCAAGCTGCGGGATTTTGGTATCGAGATCGAGGTGGAGGCCATCAATCCCGGCCCCGTGATCACGCGGTTCGAAGTACAGCCGGCCCCGGGCGTGAAGGTCAGTCGAATCACCAACCTGGTGAAGGACCTGGCCCGGTCCCTGGCAGTGCCCAGCGTGCGCGTGGTGGAAGTCATTCCAGGCAAGACCGTTATAGGCATCGAAATTCCCAATGAGCAGAAGGAACTGATCCAGCTCGGCCAGGTGTTGTCCTCGGCGGAATTCGACAATGCCCGTTCGCCCATCAGCATGGCGCTTGGCCATGACATCGGCGGCAACCCGGTGGTGGTTGATCTTGCCAAGATGCCGCACCTGCTGGTCGCCGGTACCACCGGCTCCGGCAAGTCGGTGGGTATCAATGCCATGATCCTGTCGATCCTGTTCAAGTCGTCGCCCAAAGATGTGCGCATGATCATGATCGACCCGAAGATGCTTGAACTTTCAGTTTACGACGGTATTCCCCACCTGCTGACGCCGGTGATAACCGATATGAAGGACGCCGCCAATGGCCTGCGCTGGTCGGTTGCGGAAATGGAGCGCCGTTACAAACTGATGTCTGCCATGGGCGTTCGCAATCTGGCCGGTTACAACAAGAAAGTGACCGAAGCGGCCAAGGCCGGTAAACCGATCCCGGATCCGTTGTGGAAGCCTGATCCGCTCTCCGAGGTGGACGAGGCAGACCAGATACCTGAAGACCTGGTGGCATTGCCGCAGATCGTGGTCATTGTCGACGAACTGGCCGACATGATGATGGTGGTCGGCAAGAAGGTGGAAGAGCTCATTGCCCGTATTGCCCAGAAGGCCCGGGCCGCGGGCATCCATCTGATCCTGGCCACCCAGCGCCCGTCGGTGGATGTACTTACTGGCCTCATCAAGGCCAATATCCCCACCCGCTTGTCCTTTATGGTGCAGTCGAAGGTGGACTCGCGCACCATTCTGGGCGAGGGCGGGGCCGAACAGCTCCTGGGTCATGGCGACATGCTGTTCCTGCCTCCGGGTGGCGGTATCGCCCAGCGTGTTCATGGCGCCTTCGTTTCTGATGACGAGGTGCATCGCGTTGCCGCAGCCTGGAAACAGCGGGGCGAGCCTCACTACATCGAAAGCATCACCTCTGACTCCTCCGGCGACGGCGTGCCGGGACTTACCCCGTCAGAAGGCGGCGAAGGGGGCGCAGAGGAGGATGATGCACTCTACGACGAGGCAGTGCGGTTCGTGACCGAGTCGCGCAAGGCCTCCATCTCCGCCGTACAGCGCAAGTTGCGTATCGGTTACAACAGGGCCGCGCGCATGATCGAGGCCATGGAAATGGCCGGGGTAGTGTCCGAGATGGGCGCCAACGGCAACCGCGAAGTTATCGCACCTCCTCCACCAAGAGATTGATTTAAATATCAATACCTTGAAACAACAACTTAAAGTAAATTATTTTTTGCGCTGCGTGAGTATAATCACGCCATGAAGACGTTTTGGCTGACATTCCTGCTCCTGGTTTCACCCCTGGTCATGGCCCAGGAGCCCGCACCGTCCGGTGAACTGGCCGCTGCCGCACAACTGGCCGCCATTCTCGAGCAGACCCGGACTTTGCGCGCGGATGTGGATGTGCTGACCCTGGACCAGGATGGCCGCGAGATCCAGGAATCCAAGGCGCTGCTGGTCATGCAAAAGCCAGATCATTTCTACTGGGAAATCCTCAGTCCGTATTCCGAGACCATGCTGACCAATGGTGAACGCATCTGGCGCTTTGAGCCCGACCTCGAGCAGGTCACTGTCGAGCATTTCGACAATGACATCAACCGCACCCCTGTCATGTTGCTCAATGGCGATGCTGCCGATATTGCCGAGTCCTATACCATTGCTTCCGCCGACATGGATGGCGGCGTACTGGCCCGTTTCATCCTTTACCCAAAGGCCAGTGACAGCCTGTTCACCCGACTGAGCCTCACCTTCGCCGGCAGCAGCCTGGAGGAGATGCAGTTCGAGGACAGCCTGGGCCAGAAGACGAGCCTGACGTTCTCGGGCCTCGAGGCCAATGCAGCCATAGAACCCGGCACCTTCGAATTCCACATGCCCGACGACGTGGAAATCATCGACAACACCCAGTAACTCCCCGACGTGACCCTGTCCCTGTTCCAGTCCGGCGCCGACAGCTACCAGCCCCTGGCAGCGGCCATGCGCCCGCGTACCCTCGAGGATTTCGCCGGTCAGGAGCATATCATCGCCCCCGGCAAGCCGCTTTATGAAGCGGTGACTGCGGGTATTCCCCATTCCATGATCCTGTGGGGCCCGCCAGGTACGGGCAAGACTACGCTGGCAAGGATCATCGCCAGCGCCTGCGATGCGCATCTGGAAAGCATTTCCGCCGTGCTGTCGGGCGTGAAGGAAATCCGCGAGGCCATCGCCCGCGCGCGCGAGGAACGTGATGTTCGGGGCCGCAAGACCATCCTTTTCGTCGACGAGGTGCACCGCTTCAACAAGTCCCAGCAGGACGCCTTTTTGCCGCATATTGAAGACGGCACCGTCATCTTTATCGGCGCCACCACGGAGAACCCGTCGTTCGAGCTGAACAACGCGCTGCTGTCCCGCGCCCGGGTCTATGTGCTGAAGAACCTTACTGATGAGGCGCTGCTGAAGATCCTGGAACAGGCCCTCATCGACACGGAGCGGGGACTGGGCAGTCTCAACATCGTCCTGACCGACGCGCAGAAACGGCTCATTGCCAGCGCCGCCGACGGCGATGCCCGCCGCGTGCTCAACTTGCTCGAAGTGGCATTGGACCTGCTGGAAGAGGGTGAAGCAGGGCAGCGCATCCTGTCTGAGGATTCCCTGGCGCAGGTAGTACAGGGCAATGCCAAGCGCTTCGACAAGGGCGGCGATTCCTTCTACGAGCAGATATCCGTCCTGCACAAGGCGGTACGCGGCTCGGCTCCCGATGCGGCGTTGTACTGGTTGTGCCGCATGCTCGATGGCGGCTGCGATCCCCTCTACATCGCCCGCCGTGTGGTGCGCATGGCGACGGAAGATATCGGCAATGCCGACCCGCGCGGCATCCAGATTGCGCTGAATGCCTGGGACGTGCAGCAGCGCCTCGGCAGCCCGGAAGGCGAGCTGGCGATTGCCCAGGCCCTGGTGTACCTTGCCTGCGCCCCAAAGAGCAATGCTGTGTATACCGCTTACAACCAAGCCATGGATACGGTAAAAGCGACTCCGGCCTACGACGTGCCGATGCACGTGCGCAACGCGCCGACCACGCTGATGAAGAATCTCGATTACGGCAAAGAATACCGCTATGCCCACGACGAACCGAACGCCTATGCCGCCGGGGAGAATTATTTTCCGGAAGAGTTGAAGGACACGCAGTTCTACCATCCCACCGAACGGGGTATGGAACTGAAGATCAGGGAAAAGCTGGAATACCTGCGCAGCCTGGATGCGGCCAGCGCCGAGAAAAGGTACAAATGACGGGATACAAGATACAGGATACAGGTGGGTTCGCGTTTGCGGAAGGCGCAACTGATTAGCGTCAACAAAGGTAATTCACAATGGCAGACTTTGAAAATTCACCCCTTGTATCCTGTATCTTGTATCCTTTTTGGAAAAGAAACCTGAATTGTAGAGCGTAACTTTGATGACCTATCTCGCAGTCGCCTTCGGCGGGGCGCTGGGCGCCATGTCCCGCTTCTTCGTCTATAACGTGTTTACGCACGCCACCAGGAGCACTTATCCCTGGGCCACGTTCACCGTCAATGTCGCGGGCTCATTTCTAATCGGTATTGCCTTCATCCTGATCACCGAGCGGCTGGAAATGGGCCCGTACTGGCGCGGCATCGTCACCGTCGGCTTCCTGGGTGCCTTCACCACCTTTTCCACCTTTTCCATGGATGTCATCGGCCTGCTGGAGCAGGGTCAGGTCTCCAACGCGATAATCTATGTGCTGTCCAGCGTGGTCGTCTGTATAATTGCCGCCTGGCTTGGCCTGTCACTGGCCAAATTCCTGTTTTAACCCCGTAACACTTTACTGGAACCGAAATGCTTGATCCGAAGTGGGTTCGTGCGGAACCCGAAGCCGTTGCCCAATTGCTGAAAAAGAAGGGCTATACCCTGGACGTGGATGCGTTCAAGGCACTGGACGCCAAACGCAAGGCTATCCAGGTTGAGACAGAAGCCCTGCAAAACGAGCGCAATACCAAGTCAAAAAATATCGGCAAGGCGAAGGCTTCCGGTGAAGACATCGCACCCCTGCTGGCGGAAGTGGAAAACCTGAAGGGCCAGTTGCAGGATAAGGAAGCGGCTCTGGAAGTGATAGCGGCCGAGATCGATACCATTGTGACCGGCATTCCGAACATCCCCGACGAGCGCGTGCCGGAGGGGGGCAGCGATGCGGACAACCAGGAAATCCGCACCTGGGGAAGACCGCGCCAGTTTGATTTCACACCAAAGGACCACGTCGAACTCGGCGAAGCCGGTGACGGCCTCGATTTCGCCACAGCCACCAAGATCACCGGGTCGCGCTTCGTCATCATGAAGGGCGAGGTGGCAAGGCTGCATCGCGCTATCGTGCAGCTGATGCTCGACACCCACACCACCGAGCATGGCTATCTGGAAGTGAACGTGCCTAACATGGTTAACGCCGACTCTGCCTTTGGCACCGGGCAATTGCCGAAATTCGCTGCCGACCTGTTCAAGCTCACCGACGAGCGCGAGTTCTACCTGATCCCAACCGCCGAAGTACCTGTGACGAACTTTGTACGAGACGAGATCGTCGATGCCGATGCACTGCCGATGAAGTTCGCCTGCCACACACCCTGTTTTCGCAGCGAGGCAGGCAGCTACGGCAAAGACACCCGCGGCATGATCCGCCAGCACCAGTTCGAAAAGGTGGAACTGGTGCAACTGGTGAAGCCGGAACAGTCGAAACAGGCCCACGAAGAACTGACTCTGCATGCTGAAAAAATCCTGCAGAAACTGGACCTGCCGTACCGCGTCGTCGTGCTTTGCGGTGGCGACCTCGGTTTCTCCGCCGAAATCACCTATGACATCGAAGTGTGGCTGCCCGGGCAGGATGCCTACCGCGAAATTTCCTCCTGCTCCAACTTCGGCGACTTCCAGGCCAGGCGGATGCAGGCCCGGTTCCGCAATCCGGAAACCGGCAAGCCTGAGCTCATGCACACCATCAACGGCTCCGGCCTGGCGGTGGGACGCACGCTGATCGCGGTGCTGGAGAACTACCAGAATGCCGATGGCAGCGTGACGGTGCCGGACGCCCTGCAACCCTACATGGGTGGGGTCAAGACCATCCTCAAACCTTAAAGCCTATGCATTACCTGCCCATCTTCCTCCGCATCCAGGACCGCCCGGTCCTGGTAGTGGGCGGCGGGCAAGTGGCTGTCCGCAAAGTCACCATGCTGCTGCGGGCCGACGCCCACGTACGTCTCGTCGCCAAAAGCGTTGATCCCGCACTGACGGGACTTCTGGAAGGCGCCGAACACACCATCACGACGCGCAGCTTCGAGGAGCGCGACCTCGACTGCGTCACCCTGGTCATCGCTGCCACCGATGATGAAGGCCTGAACAGGCGCATCTACGAACTCGCCCATGCACGGCACCTGCCGGTGAACGTGGTGGACAATCCCGGGCTCTGTGATTTCATATTTCCTTCCATCGTGGACCGCTCACCTGTGGTCGTCGCGATATCCTCCAGCGGGCAGTCGCCGATGCTGGCACGCCTGCTGCGCGCCCGCCTGGAGACCTTCATACCTTCCGGTTACGGCCGACTGGGCAGTCTGCTGGGCGAGGCACGAAACAAGGTGAAAGCGCTCATTCCCGACATGGGCGTGCGCATGCGCTTCTGGGAAAAAGTGCTCAACGGCCCTGTCGCCGAACAGATGATGGCCGGCAAGGAAAGCGCGGCGAAACAATTGCTCGACGAGGCGCTGGCAGATGTCGATGCAGATGTGCAGGGCGAGGTCTATCTTGTCGGTGCCGGTCCCGGTGATCCGGATCTGTTGACTTTCCGCGCGCTGCGCCTGATGCAGCAAGCCGACGTGGTGCTCTTTGACCGCCTGGTTACGGAGGAAATCCTCAACATGTGCCGGCAGGACGCCGAGAGAATTCATGTCGGCAAGCAGCGCAGGCAGCACACCATGCCGCAGCAGGACATCAGCCGCATGCTGGTTGACCTCGCGAAACAGGGCAAGCGCGTGCTGCGCCTGAAGGGCGGCGACCCGTTCATCTTCGGCCGCGGCGGGGAGGAAATCGCCGAGCTGGCCGCTCACAAGATTCCGTTCCAGGTAGTGCCCGGCATCACTGCGGCCTCCGGCTGCGCCAGTTATGCCGGTATCCCGCTGACGCACCGTGACCATTCGCAGTCGGTGCGCTTCGTCACCGGACACCTGAAAGACGATACCTGCGACCTCAACTGGCCCAACCTCGTGCAGGACAGCCAGACCCTGGTGTTTTACATGGGACTGGTCAGCCTGCCGATCATTTGCGAGGAACTCATCAGGCACGGCATGTCGACAGAAATGCCCATCGCGCTCATCCAGCAGGGCACAACGCCCCATCAGCAGGTGTATACCGGTACGCTGGCGACCCTGCCGGGTATTATTGCGCGCAACGACGTGAAGGCGCCGACGCTGATCATTGTCGGTGACGTGGTGAAGCTGCACGACACGCTGAAATGGCAATAGCGCGACTTCAGCTATGCCAGCAGCTTACCTATAATGTCTCGAAGCCAATGAGACAGTGAGGGTTTCCCGCATGTCCGATTCCATGAACATATCGGCGATCGGCCAGATTGCCATAGCCATCTCCAACCTGGACAAGAGCGTTTATTTCTACGAGAAGATTCTCAAACTCGACAAGCTGTTCGACGTGCCGCCCACCATGGCTTTCTTCGACTGCGGCGGCGTGCGCCTGATGCTGACGACCCTGCAAGGTCCCGAACAGGATCACCATACGTCCGTCATCTATTACAAAGTCAGCGACATCGAGCAAATCTTCGATGAACTGAAGGCGCTGCAGGTGGACATCGAGCGTGCGCCTGGCATAGCGGCGAAGATGCCGGATCATGAGCTGTGGATCGGTTTCATCTGCGACCCGGACAGCAACCTGGTCGGCCTGATGGAAGAAAAACCTCTCGCGCGGAATGCGGCGCAGGCATGACAGCACCAGTCATACGCGAGGCCGCGCCCTACGATGTCGGGGTGATCCTGCATTTCATCAACGAGCTGGCGATTTACGAAAAGGCGCCGGAGCAGGTGAAGACCAACGCGGGCATGATCGAAGAGACGTTGTTCGGGCCCGCTGCCAAAACCCGATGCCTCATCGGCGAGATCGAGGGTGAAGCCGTCGGCTTCGCCGTTTATTTTTCTAATTACTCCACCTGGCTGGGCAAGTACGGCATCTATCTCGAGGATCTGTACGTGTCGCCGGAGCACCGCGGCAAGGGCGTCGGCAAGGCGCTGCTGGTGCATATTGCCGGCATCGCGCTGGACAATGACTGCGGCCGTTTCGAATGGAGCGTGCTGGACTGGAATACCCCCAGCATAGAATTCTACAAGTCGCTGGGAGCGGTCGAGATGAGTGAGTGGCGTATCTACCGGGTGACCGGCGACGCGCTGAAGAAGCTGGCTGACAGTTAAATTATCGTAGGCCGGAAGAGGCCCGCAGGGCCGTCATCCGGCATGAACAATCTTGAAATTTTGCCGGATGACGGCCCTGCGGGCCTCTTCCGGCCTACATTATGTTCAGGACAATTGAATATGACCTTCTCTGTTTTCGCCTCGAAGATCAAAAGCCTCGGCCGCGAACTTACCCCGGAACTGCTGGGCGGTACCCGTGAGATCGTTACACCGCTCGTGCCGGATGGTTTCCTGGACGGCTGTGAGGTCGCGCGCGACATAGCTTATGGCAATGATGAACGCCATCGTCTCGATATATTCCAGGCGAAAGGCGCCAACGGCCTGAAACCGGTGTTGCTGTTCGTGCATGGCGGAGGCTTCATTGCCGGCGACAAGCACAGCGAGGGCAGTCCCTTTTACTCCAACATCGGCGCCTGGGCGGCAAGAAACGGATTCGCCGGGGTCTGCATGACCTACCGGCTGGCACCCGGCAGCCAATGGCCTGCCGGGATCGAGGATATCCGCCGGGCAGTGGAGTTCATCCAGGCCAGGGGTGCTGACCATGGCCTCGATGCGAACCGGGTTTTCCTGATGGGACAGTCAGCCGGCGGCGCCCACTCGGCCGGCTACCTGGCTCACCGGGAGGTCTATGGCAACAAGCCCCACGGCCTGAAGGGCGCCATCCTGCTGTCGGCGGTCTACGATTTCGTTTCCATGCCCACGACACCGATGGAACAAGCCTACCTGGGTGACGATGAATCGACGTATTACCGGAAATCGTCCCTGGACGGACTGCTGGAAACGGACATTCCGCTGCTGGTCAGCATGGCAGAATTCGATCCGGCCAAGTTCCAGGCACAGACCCTGCAGTTTCTCAACGCCTGGCTCGGCAAGCATGGCGGCCTGCCCTGGGAGGTGACCATGCTGGGCCATAACCACCTGTCGCCGGCATTATTCCTCGGACTCGAAGGGGACCAGCTGGCACCCGTGCTGAAACGCTTCATCGAAACCTATAGCTGAAACAGTAATCGACCTGTGACCGATGATCACGATTTCCCCCCATATTCATCTCGCGGATGATGAAATCGAGTTCGAGGCCATTCGCTCATCAGGTCCCGGCGGGCAGAACGTCAACAAGACCAGCACCGCCATCCACCTGCGCTTCGACATTCCAGCTTCCTCGCTGCCCCGGGAGGTGAAACAGCGCCTGCTGGCCACCCACGATACCCGGATCAGCAAGGAGGGCGTCATCGTCATCAAGGCCCAGGAAGAGCGCAGCCAGACCCGTAATCGTGAACAGGCCATATTGCGCCTGAAACAGATCATCCAGGAGGCCCTGAAGGTGCCGAAGAGGCGCGTGGCGACCAAACCGAAGAAGTCTGCCGTGAAGAAGCGTCTGGATACGAAGACCCGTCGGGGTCAGATGAAGCAATTGCGAAAGCCGCTACGGCATGAATGACGGGATACCGGATAACCGGATAAAAGATACAAGATACAGGATACAGGGAGTCCGGCAGGTAACGGGCAGTCGGCGTTATTATTCACGCCGCTGGCAGAAATAGAAGCGTAGTACGTGCTGTAAACCCTGAACCCTCCCAGTATCCTGTATCTTGTATCCTTTATCCTCCCGATAAAGCACGTATAATTCCGTCTTTCACCAAACCGGAACCATCGTAGTTGCATGTCTGAAGTCCGTACCCGTATCGCCCCGTCTCCTACCGGGGACCCCCATGTCGGCACCGCCTACATCGCGCTGTTCAATATGTGTTTCGCGCGCCAGATGGGCGGCAAGTTCATCCTGCGCATCGAGGATACGGACCAGGCGCGCAGCACGCGCCAGTCCGAGGATGACATTCTCGAATCCCTGCGCTGGCTGCACCTGGACTGGGACGAGGGTCCTGACAAGGGCGGTCCCTGCGGCCCGTACCGCCAGAGCGAGCGCGGCGACATCTACAAGGAACATGTCCACAAGCTGATCGACAGCGGTAACGCCTTCTACTGCTTCTGCACCGAAGAGCGCCTGGATGCCCTGCGCAGGGAGCAGCAGGAAAAGAAGCTGCAGCCCGGCTATGACGGCCTGTGCCAGGCCCTGACCCTTGACGAGGTCAAGGCCAACCTGGACAAGGGCATGCCCCATGTCATCCGCATGCACAAGCCGCGGCGGGGTACCTGCGTGGTGAAGGACATGCTGCGCGGCGATATCGAGATCGACTGGGCCCAGGTGGACATGCAGGTGTTGATGAAATCCGACGGCATGCCGACCTACCACCTGGCCAACGTGGTGGACGACCACCTGATGGGCATCACCCACATCATCCGCGGCGAGGAGTGGATCAACTCCGCGCCCAAGCACCTCAAGCTGTACGAGTACTTCGGCTGGGAGCCGCCGGTGTTCATCCACATGCCGCTGCTTCGCAACGCCGACAAGAGCAAACTCAGCAAGCGCAAGAATCCCACATCCATTGGCTATTACAGGAAGATGGGCTACCTGAGCGAAGCAGTGGTGAACTACCTGGGCATGATGGGATGGAGCATGCCCGCGCGTGACGGCAAAGAGGGCGAGGAGCTCTTTTCCGTTGAGGACATGATCGCCAACTTCGACATCAATCGCGTCTCCCTGGGCGGGCCGGTCTTTGATACCGAAAAGCTGGACTGGCTTAACGGCCGCTACCT
>Ga0181587_10003354_pt1 | contig 13324 bp, 7 predicted proteins | sample 071ome_27_FD_132463 | JGI IMG/M metagenome (GOLD analysis project Ga0181587, IMG submission 132463) | Coastal salt marsh microbial communities from the Groves Creek Marsh, Skidaway Island, Georgia - 071409AT metaG (megahit assembly) | ecosystem: Environmental > Aquatic > Marine > Intertidal zone...
CAGCAGGTTCACTCTTTACATTTGCAGACGAAAAACTACTTAATATGGCAGGCGGTTGCTGTGGAACAACCCCGGACCATATCCATGCCATTGCTGAAAAACTTTCCCAAGTAGAGCCCCGGAAGCCAATTGTCACTGACCCGGCCCTCCGACTTAGTGGATTGGAACCTTTTGAATTAAAAGGTGAAGTTACATCCCTTACCATGGTTGGTGAGCGAACGAATGTAACCGGTTCTCCTCGCTTTCGAAAACTCATTGAGAACGAGGACTATGATTCTGCCCTGAAAGTGGCTAAACAACAGGTAGAAAATGGTGCAAATATTTTGGATGTAAATTTTGATGCGGCTCTCCTGGACGGAGAAGCCTGCATGAGCAAATTTCTTAACCTTGTGGTGTCCGAACCGGATATTTCAAGGGTTCCCATCATGATCGATAGTTCCAAGTGGTCAGTCATTGAGGCAGGCCTCAAGGTAATACAGGGGAAATGTATTATCAACTCCATTAGCTTAAAAGAAGGAGAGGAAACATTTAAACAACATGCCCGCCTTGCAATGAGGTATGGTGCCGCGGTCGTCGTGATGGCCTTTGACGAAAATGGACAAGCCGCCACCTACGACGAAAAAGTTCGGATTTGCGAACGTGCCTACAATATTCTGGTAAAAGATGTAGGCTTTCCGCCAGCTGATATAATTTTTGACCCCAATGTATTAACCCTTGCGACTGGCATGGATGAGCACAATGCCTACGGGTTGGACTTTATTGATGCGGTCAGGGAAATCAAAAAACGCTGCCCTCATGCCCGCACCAGTGGAGGAATCAGTAATGTTTCCTTCTCATTCCGCGGAAATAACCTGGTTCGTGAAGCCATGCATGCGAGCTTTCTTTACCATGCCTGCCAGGCTGGTTTGGATATGGGTATTGTCAATGCAGGTATGCTTGCCGTGTATGACGAAGTAGAAGAAGGGCTTCGATCCAGGGTGGAAGCCGTCGTTTTGAACCAGGCAAAAGAGGCTGGCGAAAACCTATTGGAGTATGCCGAGAAAATTAAAGATAAAAATGCGAGTCGCACCTCTGAGGGGCCTGATCTTTCATGGAGAGACAAGCCTGTTGCGGACAGACTAACCTACTCTCTTGTTAAAGGAATTGGAGATTATGCTGAAGAGGATGCAGAAGAGGCCAGGTCACTGCTGGGCCGACCTCTTGATGTAATTGAAGGCCCCTTGATGGACGGTATGAAAGTCGTGGGCGGGCTTTTTGGAGAAGGTAAGATGTTTTTACCTCAGGTGGTAAAAAGCGCAAGAGTGATGAAAAAAGCTGTGGCCTACCTCGAGCCTTTCATGGAAGCAGAGAAAGATAGTTCAGGGTCGGGGAAAAGAGGCACCATGGTGATTGCCACGGTGAAGGGAGATGTCCATGACATTGGCAAAAACATTGTGGGTGTTGTGCTGGCATGTAACAACTGGGATGTGATTGATTTGGGGGTCATGGTTTCCTGCGACAAAATCCTTGAAGCTGTACGTAAACATAATGCTGATATCCTTGGCTTGAGCGGTCTCATCACCCCTTCACTCGATGAAATGATTCACAACGCCAAGGAAATGCAAAAAGCGGGGCTGACCATACCACTTTTGATTGGTGGAGCTACCACAAGCCGGGCACATACTGCTATCAAAATTGCTCACCATTATGATAACGCTGTGGTCCAAGTACCGGATGCGTCCCTTGTGGTCAATGTGTGTAATGACTTAACGCAGGAAGATAAAAAAGAAGAATTTGTCGCCAAACTCCAAAAAGACCAAAAGAGGACCAAAGAAGAATATGAAAAACGAGGTGACAGAAAACTTATCTCTCTTTTGGATTCCCGAAAAAAAGCTCCAATTATCGACTGGGGAAAACAAGAGATTGCACAACCCTTTCCGGAAAAACTTGGCGTACACAGTTTCGAGGCTGATTTAGAAGAAGTCCTCGAATATTTTGATTGGTCCCCCTTCTTTTGGTCGTGGGAGCTGAAAGGTAAATATCCTGATATTTTTGAACGCAAAGCAGTGGGCGAGGAGGCGAAAAAACTTTTTGATAATGCTCAGGACTTACTAAAAGATATTATTCGAGATCAAGCCTTCCAGTGTAAAGCTGTTGTCGGTCTATGGCCCGCCCACTCTGTGGGTGATGATGTGGAAGTTTTTGAGGATAGTGAAAAAACCAAAAAGCTGGGTACTTTTCATTTCCTGAGAAGGCAGCAGCCTATGGCGAAAAAGCCTCATATATGTCTCTCTGATTACATTGCACCCCGGGGTTCAGGTAAAGTTGACTACCTTGGTGCCTTTGCGGTGTGCGCTGGGTCAGGCGTCGAAAAAATGGCACGGTCCTTTGAAGAGCAAAACGATGATTATTCTTCGATTATGGTCAAAGCGTTGGGTGACCGTTTTGCCGAGGCAATGGCGGAGCTTGCTCATAAGAAAGTTCGGGAATGGTGGTCCTACGGGATGAAAGAGAACCTTTGTAATGAAGAACTAATTCAGGAAAAATATCAGGGAATTAGACCTGCCTGCGGCTACCCAAGTCAACCAGACCATACTGAAAAGGATACAATCTGGGACCTCCTTTCCGTGGAAAGCAAAATTGGTTTGGAATTAACAGAATCCCGGGCAATGAACCCTGGATGTTCTGTATCCGGTCTTTATTTCTCAAACCCGCAGGCTTCCTATTTTAATGTGGGCAGCCTGGGAAGAGATCAAGTCGAGGACTATGCCTTGCGAAAAGGCTGGAGTAAAAACGAGGCGATGAAGTGGTTACGACCTAATTTAGGATTCGAGGAATAAGCTTTCGCTCCTTTGGCATTGCAGGATGCCTTCCTCAAAACTAGATATAGCGACATGAAGGTAATGTCTCCCTTGGAGGAAATTCGACACTCAGCTGCTCATGTACTCGCAACCGCAGTTCTTCGGTTGTACCCCAATACCAAGCTTGATATTGGTCCTCCCACTGAATCAGGCTTCTATTATGACTTTGATTCAGAAATCCCCTTCACCCCTGAGATTCTCGAGGAAATCGAAGGTGAGATGAAGAAAGTCATCAAGGAAAACCAGCGTTTTCAAAGGTTGGAAGTGTCCCGTGATGAAGCCATTGCCATCATCCGCGAGATGGAACAGGAAACTTATAAACTTGGCCGACTGGATGATATTCCTGAAGAGGAAACTATCTCTTTTTACCAAAATGGTGAATTCAAAGACCTCTGTGCCGGTTCTCATGTTGGCTACACCAAGAAAATAAAAGCGTTTAAACTCTTACATGTGGCCGGATCCTATCACAGAGGAGATTCAGCTAACAAACAACTGCAACGAATTTACGGAACTGCTTTTGCCACCAAAGACGAACTTAGTGAATATTTAACGCAACTCGAGGAAGCGAAAAAACGAGATCACCGAAACCTTGGTCGAGATCTAGGTCTTTTTCATATCGATGATATGGTTGGGCAAGGCTTGGTGTTATGGAAACCCAACGGGGCAATCATCCGTCAGGAGTTGGAAAACTTCATATCCAAAGAATTAGCCAAGCAAGGATACTCTCAGGTATACACTCCCCACATTGGGAAACTTGACCTTTATCGAACGTCTGGTCACTTCCCTTATTATCAGGACTCTCAGTATCCCCCTATCATTCACCGGGAATGCCTCAATGAACTTGCCTCGGAAGGATGTTCATGCTCCGACTTGTCTAATAAATTGGAAGATGGAGAAATTGAGGGATATTTACTCAAGCCAATGAATTGCCCGATGCATATCCGTATTTTCAATTCAGAACAGCGATCCTATCGAGACCTGCCCATTCGTCTCGCGGAATTTGGTACGGTTTACAGATGGGAGCAATCCGGGGAATTAAATGGAATGACCCGTGTTCGGGGGTTCACCCAAGACGACGCACACCTATTCATCCGGGAAGACCAGCTACAAGATGAGATCCAGGGCTGCCTGGGGCTAGTAAAACTTGTATTTTCCATCCTGGGCATGGAAAGCTATCGGGTAAGGGTAAGCCTCCGAGACCCGGAATCAGATAAATACGTTGGTCATTCAGATGCCTGGGACAAAGCAGAGACCGCGCTCCGCCAAGCCGTTAAAACCTTAGGGGTGGAGTTTGAAGAAGAGATCGGAGAAGCTGCATTTTATGGCCCGAAAATAGATTTCGTGGTAAAAGATGTAATTGGTCGCGAGTGGCAACTCGGTACTGTACAGGTTGATTACAATTTACCCGAGAGGTTTAAGCTTTCTTATGTGGGATCAGACAACCAAGACCACCGACCCGTAATGATTCACCGTGCTCCTTTTGGTTCGATGGAAAGATTTTGCGGTGTTTTGATTGAGCATTTTGCCGGCAATTTCCCCACCTGGCTTGCCCCGGAGCAAGTTCGAATCCTTCCCATGAATGATGATTTACTCGATCATGCAGATCAATGCCTGGCCAAGTTCAAAAACAATGGCATTCGTGCTTCTGTTGACCGCCAGTCTGCCAAGTTAGGAGCAAAAATCAGAAAAGCCGAAACAGATAAAATCCCCCACATGATCATTCTTGGAAAAAGAGAAGCGGAAGAGGGTAAAGTATCCGTTCGGTCCCGCAACAATCCCTCCTTAGACGGAGCCTGTGACTTGATGGATTGTGTCGATAAAATAAAATTCGAAATCCAAGAAAAAGCACTGCCAAGTAGAAGAATTCCTGAGTAGAAGTATCGTTCCTCCAATTATCTTATTTGATTCTATGTTTTGCCTACAGCCTGCAAATAAATAGGAATGTAATTGTGATAAACAGGATATCAAATTGCTTAACTTTGCTTTTTGCTCCCTCTTGCATTTTACTCATCCGGGTTTACCAAAAACTATCACCCATCAAGCAGTTTCTTCTTGGCCCATACGCTAGGTGTAGGTTTTACCCCACCTGCTCTGAGTACTCTGTTGATTGCTTTAAGTATTTACCCTTCCACACTGCCCTTAGAAAATCCCTGTATCGGATTGGTCGCTGTAATCCTACCAACCCCGGGGGGTACGATCCTTTATTTCCAGACAAACAAAGTTCTAGGCACTGCCCAAGTCAAAAATGAGTAAAACCCTCCAGCCTGCTCCCGATATTTGTAAGGAAAACACCGATCTTCGTCCTTTTCTGACTCAGACGGTCAACGAGGTAAAACGGACCGGCAAACCCACATACCTGTCTCTAACAATAGAAACTGGCTATGTCGACCCACTGGCTATTTTAGAGGCAAATTACATTCATAACGAGGCCGTCTGCTACCTCGAGCGCCCCAGCCATGAATTTTCAATTGCTTGCGGAGAATTCTTAGCTCACGCTGAATTTGATGGAGATCATCGCTTTAAAAAAGCCCGAGAATGGTCAAAAGCTATACTTGATCAAACCCTGATATCTGGCGACTGCACCCTCCCCGGGACTGGCCCCACCCTATTTCTTGCCGCCAACTTTGAATCCACCGCCACATCACTTAAGACACCGCCTCCCCTGCAAATCTTTCTACCCCATTGGCAGATCATTCGAAAAGGGGGCTCTCATTTTCTCATCGTTAACTTGCAGGTTACCCCTCTTTCATCAACCGATGAACTACTCCGTAAGGTTACAAACAGAATTTCGACTACCACGAAATCGAAAGCCCATTCAGAGCGTTGCAACGATTTACAGAAATTTGCCTTAGGAGAACCATCAGAGAATTTCGCTTATGAAAATGCGGTTGAGGAGGCGCTTAAAGAGATAGAGGCAGGTAAACTCTCTAAAATTGTACTTGCCCGACAACTGACTTTTAAAACCCACGGTACACTTCCTCCATTTTCTTTGGCTCACCTTCTCAGGGAAAAATTCCCGGACTGTTTTTCCTTTTGCCTTTCTACCCCAAATGCAGGGATGATGGTCGGAGCGACTCCGGAAACCCTGCTGCGTTCTTCAGGTCAATACCTGGAGACAGAGGCTGTTGCCGGCTCTGCACCGCGTGGGCCTTCTGCTGGTAAAGATGCACACTGGGGAAAAACCTTACTCGCTCGAAAAAAAGAAGTCCACGAGCACCGGGTTGTCATCGACAGTATTTTAAGGCGCTTACATTCAATCGGCTTGGCCGATTGCACTAAAGGCAAGTCACGCTTACTTCGCCTTGCCAACCTCCAGCACATCCGCACCCCACTCCGGGTAAAATCTGATGGTAAAACTCACCCTCTTGATGCAGTTGCGGCTCTTCACCCCACCCCTGCCATGGGAGGTTCACCACGGGAGGATGCTCTTCCTCTGGTTCGAAAATTAGAAAATGAGGATCGCGGATGGTATTCAGGCGTCACTGGTTGGTTTGACCATCGCGGAAGAGGAGAATTTGTAGTTCCCATACGCTGTGGAAAAATATCTCCTTCTGAAATTACTCTCTATGCCGGAGCCGGAGTCGTGGCTGGGTCCAACCCTCAGCAGGAAAAAATTGAAACGGATTGGAAATTACAAGCCATGCTTGATGTCATTACTGGAAAATCTGATTTTTCTGGTTCTGTATGAACGAAGCCGAAAACCTCATTGCGAGTAAGAACCACTTATGGGGAGAGGTGGTGGCGGACTTTTTTTATCAAAATAAAATCCACCATGTATTTTTTTCCCCAGGTTCCCGATCAACGCCTCTGATTCTTGCTCTCGAGCGAAAAAAAGGCATTGAATGTGTTCCCATTCTTGATGAACGAACGGCCGCATTTGTCGCCTTAGGAAAAAGTAAGTTCCTTCGAAAACCCACTGCCTTACTCTGTACATCAGGTTCAGCACCCACCCATTGGTTTCCCGCAGTCACCGAAGCTCATTATTCCAGTATTCCTCTTCTTCTTCTGACCGCAGACCGACCCCCTGAATTACAAAACTGTGGTGCGGGCCAAACCATTGACCAAGTTAATCTCTTTGAGAAGTTTGTTCGTGGTTTTCATCAAGCCCCTCTTCCTGATTCAAAAGCAAATTCAATCAAAAAACTGGAAACAATTTTGCAAACAGCCTACCTTGAGTCCCTTGGACAAAACCCTGGTCCAGTACAGATAAATTTCCCTTTTCGGGAACCTTTCTTTTCTCCAGATAAATCCCCCTGTTTTAGCAAGACCGACGCAAAACCCATGGAGGTACCGCATACAGATTACAAAGATTCAATCCGGGATGTATCCGCTCTTACCAAAGGACATGCAAAAGTCCTCATCATTGCTGGTGAATTTGCACCCTCAGGTCCTGTGCTATCCCTGCTTGAAAAATATCCGTTGCCCACCTTATGTGATGCTCTCAGCCCCTTACGGCATGCTTCCTTCAAGACCTCAATTTTAAGATATGAGCAACTCATTAGGAATCAGTCTCTGCGGACCAAACTTCAACCTGAGCTTATCATCACCCTGGGACCATTACCCACATCCAAAAATTTAAGATCCTGGATCGAGCAAACAAAGGCAGAACGCATCATAATCGAACCTCGGGGGGTAAAAGTGGACCCTTTGGTCACACCAAGCCATTGTTTCCAACTGGATTACCATTCTATTGAGGAATTAGAACTTGCAGAACAAAATGCTTCATGGGTACAGGCATGGGTGGAGGAGGAAGAACACATTGAAAAGAAACTTCAGGAACAGTTTAAAAATGAAAGTACTCTTCATGAAGCAAAGCTAGTCCGCACACTTTCAGATATCCTACCCCATGATGCAGTGCTCCATGTAGCCAACAGTATGCCCATCCGAGACCTTGAATGGTTTTGGAGGAAAACATCTACCAACCGCCAACTTTTTGGAAATCGTGGAGTCAATGGAATTGATGGCACCCTAGGTACCGCTCTTGGTTTGGGTCACGAGTCAGGGAAACCAACCTTTTTACTCACAGGTGAGCTTGCCTTTTTACACGACTCCAATGCCCTTCTCTTTTCAGATCACTTCAAAGGAAGTCTCACTGTGGTTCTGATTAACAACCACGGGGGAGGTATCTTCCACCATCTTCCAATCTCCCAACAGCCAGAGTTTGATAAATGTTTTCTAACGCCTCAAAGTTGTGACTTCTCGAAATTATGTGAAGCCCATGGATTGGAACATCACCTAATTCAAACATGGCAGGATTTTGAGAAACAGATCCAAGTATCCTTCCCCCAGGGAATCAGAATTCTGGAGTTTCCAGTTGACCGTGAACACTCCGTTAGCAAAAGAAATTACTTCTTAAACATTTAGTAAATCATGCCTGAACTTGCGGAAGTAGCCTATGCCTGTTCTCTTTGGAAGCCCGGCATGAATAAGCAAATTGAAAAGGTTTATCTCAATAAATCATCCCGGGTTTTCAGGGATTGTGATACCGAACAGCTTATCCGAAGAATTACTGATTCCATTTTAAAGCATTCATCAACTCACGGTAAACAGATGCTTTTCCAATTTTCGGACAATCAATGGCTCGGTCTTCACCTTGGCATGACTGGAAGTCTCTCCATCGGGCATTCATCCTATGAACCCCTTAAGCATGATGCTCTCGTCTTACATCAGTCCAAAGCAAGCCTCATTTTCAAGGACCCTCGCCAATTTGGAAAAGTTCGACTACACGTGGGAAAAACATCTCCCTCATGGTGGAATGACTTACCTCCTTCCATGTTGAGTAATGAGTTTAAAAAACAAATGGTGGTGAACGCCCTTTCAAGGCATGCAAAACGACCCGTCAAGGCACTGCTCTTAGACCAAAGATATTTCCAGGGGATGGGTAATTGGATGGCGGACGAGGTTCTTTGGAGAACTGGAATTCACCCCGCCTCCCGGTGTGGAGAAATTAAAGAAACCGCGGCCAATGATTTATTTAAACAAATTTTATTTGTCGCAAAAGGAGCGATGAATTCTGTTGGGAAAAGGGGCGGAGACCCGCCCAAGGGTTGGCTTTTCCATGCCCGTTGGAAAGATGGTGGGGTTTGCCCTCGAACAGGTAAAGATCTACGAAGAGAAAAAATTGGAGGCCGAACGAGTTGCTGGTGCCCGTATTTTCAAAAACTTAGCTAATCTACCTCTCTTAATGCTTCCGCGGTATGCTTATCTTTTGTGATTTGCTCCCGCAGAAATTCCAAGGATTTAAATTTCTTTTCCGGTCGGATGAACTCCAAAAGTTGCATACTGATTTCAATGCCTGCCTTCCAGCTCTCAGGGTCCAATGAATCCAAGGCATGAATTTCAAGTTTTGGTATCAAGGCTTCTGACTCTAAGGTTGGGCGAAGGCCATAGTTGGCAACGGCATAAAGCTCCTTACCTTCTGTGCTTACAGTGCCTGCATATACCCCATAAGCAGGTTTTGCCTCGGGGTTCCAATCGACATTAAGCGTAGGGAAACCAATGGTCCGCCCCATGGCTTTGCCAGGCCTCACAACGCCTTTTATTTGATAAGGGGAACCTAGCATTTTATTCACTTCCCCGATCTTCCCCTCAGTCAAAGCCACCCTTATCCTTGAGCTACTCACCGGTTTCATTCCCGAAATTTTTGAATCTATAATGTGGACTTGAACTCCCTTAAGTTTGCCCGAGTTAAGTAGATATTGGCTATCCCCCACTCTTTTTTTGCCAAACCTGAAATTCTGGCCAACACCAATCCCCACGAGGGATGGAATGAATTTTTGTAGGAATAATATAAAATCATTGGCTTCTACATTTGCCAATTCATGGTCAAACCTCTGCATAATCACCGCACGCATTCCGCACCGAAGAAGCATCTCTGCCTTGGTCTGTGAAGCCATGATCAAAGGAGGTTGTTCTCCCGGTCTTAGAAAAGAACCGGGGTGCTCGGGAAAAGTAAACGCCACAGGAATTGCCTTCATTTCTCTTGCCACTTTGGTGGTTTCCTCCAGCACCGATTGATGACCCAGGTGGACACCGTCAAACATCCCAATCGATAGTACGACCGGGTTTCCCTTTTGGCTTTCTCCAAATTCTTTAATGGAGGGGAATATCTCCATCACATGTTAAAGGACATGGGAGGGAACCGCTTCACGAATGGGAATCAATCGGTTCTGAATATCACCCAGGGTCATATCTTGAATTTCTTGCAAAGGCTTTGCCTGATCAATTGAAAATTGATCAATTTGGGTGCGCCGCAGAGAACTCATGTGAGCACCGCAATTTAAATTTTGCCCGAGATCATGGAGCACGGTACGCACATAGGTACCCTTGCTGCAGGACATAAAAAAGCCCCCCTTTGGGGAATCCCACTGTGTCAGCTTCAATTCACTTATTCTGATAAAGCGTGGCTCTCTTTCAACGGTTTTTCCCTTGCGGGCCATTTTGTAAAGCGGGACACCATCAATTTTTTTAGCGGAAAACATAGGAGGCGTCTGGTATTGATCGCCCAAAAAACCTTCCATTTCTTTCTTAATCTGCTCAGCCGTCAAATCTGCCGGTACAGGTCTTTCCTCAACTACCTCCCCATCTGCATCCTGACTGTCGGTTTCTAGGCCGAGAATAAACTCTCCTTCATAGCTTTTATCAAGACTGATGAGAAACTGGGAGACCTTGGTGGCCTTACCAATCAACATAATCATCAGACCTGTAGCCAGGGGATCCAAGGTTCCAGCATGACCGATTTTCTTCATCTTTAGTTTGCGACGAAGTCGATCGACAATGTCATGAGAGGTGATACCGGAAGGCTTGTCTACGAGCAGAATCCCCTCAAAAACTGGTTCTTGAACATTAGCCATTTTTAAAACCCCTTTCCGTTCACAACTTCCAGGTGTTGCCCGATGGCAGTCACAAGCTTTGGATAAAAATCGTCAAATGAACAATCCACATTAAAGCCTGCAGCACAGGCATGGCCTCCGCCGTTAAATTCTTTCGCCAATATATCCACGCGAAATCTTTTGTCCTTCGCCCGAAAACTGCCTTTCAATTTCCCATTTCTGTTTTCAACAAGCACCCCTATCTCCACTCCTTCCAGAGACCGGGCATAATCGACAAAATCCTCGGCATCCTCGGGCTTCGTTCCGGTTTCCTGGTAAAAATTCTCATGAATGCTTCCGATACATACCCGGTCCTTAAATTCCATACGAAAACTGGCAAGAAAGCGCTGCAACAACTGAATACGACCCGGTTTTTCACGCTCATATAACTCATGAGCTACCTGCGAAGGTGAGCAACCGGCATCACACAACTTTCGGCAAACTTCAAAAACAGAAGCATTTGTACCCGCATAACAAAACTGACCCGTGTCTGTGCATATGCCCAAGTATAATGCTTCCGCGGTTGTTTTATCCACCTTGTATTCACAATCAAAAAAGAATTTGGAAAGTATCTCCCCTGTTGCGGATGCATCGGATAGCACAAAATTATGTTCCGCGAAATGAGTATTAGAAACATGGTGATCAATATTTAAGAAAACCTTAGGGAAGCGGTCTTTTAAGTGCTCTCCGACTCTCGCGTGATCAGCACAGTCAACGGTTACGATGATGGCATCGGGCTCCTCTATATCCTCAGGCCTAAGGAGTGAGGTGTCACCCAAAAATTTCTGTAAGGTCCGCGGTGCCGGATCAGCGTTCACCGCACGGGCATTTACGCCAAGAGACTGGAGTACGCGGGTAAGGGCAACTTGAGAGCCAATACAATCCCCATCAGGTCTGCGGTGACCGAGCACAAGCACGGATTCACCTTTAAGCTGATCAAGCGTTTGATAAAAGGAAGCAGATTCCGAGAGAAAGGGCGTCATGTCTATGAAATTAAAATAAACGGTTCACCATAACAGAACCCATGGAAAAGGAAAAGCATGGAAAGGCATCACAGTCGTTCCAAAAAACCATCCTTATCTACACCCTTTACCTCTGCCAGCATTTCCTCACAGAAAACACCTCGAAGCCGGAATCCCGCCGGCGTATGCTCATACGACAACCCGGTCAGCATGCGGCCATAAGTTCCTGCTTTAGACCCTGGTTGTTCGGCCCCCCCGATTTCCATTCCGTTGATAAATGGGTCAGGCCCATTAATTGCAATGAGACCATTTTTATTGCTGGCTAACCCTTGCGTCATGACCTTGGGTAGATGCTGCATCTGGGCCAGACTCTTACAGACGAGGAAGCCCTGGCCGACTTGTCGAATCACACGATTATTCAAAAGAGGAAACCAAGGGAACCATTGAGAGGCCCAAGCCTCATCAACCTTATCAATTAAGAGGCTCGGTCGATCCCATAAATTCATATCCTTAAGCCGACACCAATTTACATAAACTAAACAAGCCAGCTCACGGTCACCATTCAAAATATTTTCTACTGGCTTCCCCCAATTTTTGATGGAATCAGGCAAGCTCCCTCCTCCCTTTTGAAGACAATTTAAAAACTCTGCTTTCCTAAGAATTGAGCCATCGGGGTCCTGAAAAAAAGCGGAGTCTTGAGAGGAAAAAATCTTTTGTTTGATAAAACCTAATGGGTCCGGCCCATTGGCAATACGTTCAGCAAAAGCAAGCCTTCCGAGCTCGATCACCTCGGACCTTACATCGCTAAGGCATACAACGGATGGGTTTAAAGGCTTCCCTACAGAAAGTTTGATTTTGTACGGAAATGATAAGGGTTTTTTTGTAAAAAACTTGCCTCTTTCCGGGCTGAAGACTGAACCCCATGCATTATCTATGTGAATTGGCAATATGGGTACCCTCGCCTTCTGGGCAAGTAAGATTGATCCACGCATAAAGGAAAGGGTCAGTCCAAGCCTGGAAATTCCTCCTTCGGCAAAAACACAAAGGGGCGTGCCTGATTTTAATTGATGAACAGATTCTTTCATACTCTTGAAAGACTTCTCTGTAGACACGGTAAGAGTTTGGGTAAGCTTAAAAACCGCACGCATTACCTTTGACTGGGCTAAGCCAGAATAGGCGAGATAGCGAATTTTTCTCGGAAAAGCTGCCCCTATAAACACGGGATCTGCAAAGGATAAGTGATTGCATACCAAAAGACAGCCACCTTGTGCAGGAAAGTTTTCCATTCCAGAAAATTTGATCCGGTAAAAAACCCGCAAAATCATATGGAACCAAGCACGGCAAAAATCTTCAAACAGATAAAAGATCGTCACACACCCAATGATGAAAGCAGGGATCATGATTATGGCGAGTTCCTCTTTCGCACTTAAATGCAGCACCGAGGACAAATATGTATGAAATAAAATCATGCCAATACTGAAAAGTTGAGTCAGTAAATTAGAAGCCGATAAAACCCGCCCCCGGTATCCCTCCTGGGCTTGATCCTGGAGATAAGCATTTAAGGGAACAAAAAATAAAGCACCAGAAAAACCTAAGGCAAAACAACAAATCTCAAACCCAGTGGCCAATGGGTTCAAGGTATAAAGTCCCA
>Ga0181587_10003360_pt1 | contig 13310 bp, 16 predicted proteins | sample 071ome_27_FD_132463 | JGI IMG/M metagenome (GOLD analysis project Ga0181587, IMG submission 132463) | Coastal salt marsh microbial communities from the Groves Creek Marsh, Skidaway Island, Georgia - 071409AT metaG (megahit assembly) | ecosystem: Environmental > Aquatic > Marine > Intertidal...
ATTGGAGTATTGGAGTGAAGGGAGTAGACTCACCCTCTGGGTGAATGGGATCCTGCATTCCAACTCTCCATCATTCCCGCAATCCACGATATTCCCTCTGTTGTGTGTGAGTTTCAACTGCAGCATTTAGGATAACGAGAGCCAACTCTATCTGATTCAAAGTTTTACTCAGAATCTTAGATCTCTCCAGCTGATTTCCGGTGGACGGACCGGAGAATCCTTGAGATTGTTTAGAATCTGATTCGCTTCTTTTGAGGCTCCCAGTTTGTGCAGAATCTCAGCCGCTTGGAGAAGTGGCTTACATTCCTGGAAATGTTTGGGCTTGTAGGGGGCAATTGGCGCCAACAACTGAATTGCTAATTTCTGGTCACCTTTGGACATGGTAACTTGAGCGATTTCCAGAGCTAAAGGGAGCCCATAAGTTTGTTTCAAGTAGTTTTGGGCGATCTGTATGCCCTGATCATGCTTTCCGGATGCTTTCAGCCTTAGGAACTGCTGAATGATGCCATATTGCTCCAAATGAAACGGGGGTGCCTGAGGTTTGGGGGCCAAGGCGGGATTTAGGTTTGGGCGGTAGAGCGGGTCGCCGACCAGGACGGCCTGCCAGCTTAAGGCAGGTAGTGAGTAGTATGCAGCTTCCCCAAGGGTTTTCCCCTCCATTATACCTTCACAGAGCTTGTGCAAATGGTGGGTAAGGTGGAGATAAGGTTCGCTAACATTGCCGATTGTTCCTGCAGCTCCCTGTGACACAATGGGGCCGACCCAGTGTTGGCGGTTACTGCGGAGGGTCTTTGCTGAGAAGCTATGCAAGTGAAAGAGGAGAGCTCCCGGAGGACATTGAAAATCTTGCCTGGAGAAGGGGCCTGTTGCATGCCAGGCATGCCAACCAAAGTAGAGCAGCGGGGCGTCAAAACGATGGCCTGGGTGAAACAGGTTTTTGGTCGACTCATGTGTATACGAATAACCTTGGGCTTCCAATTGTCCGATGATGTGTGTCATCCAGTCATTTCCCTGACGGTGTGGCCCTCCACTATCAATGTAGGCTCGTCCAAATGCACTCTTTTCTCCCTCTTGAGCACTCTGGACGAGCCGGAGGCAGGCATCATGATTGGGACCATCCAGCCTGGATACCATCAGAATGGATTCCGCAGTTAATGGGTCTGGGCGTTTGAGGTTAAACAAAGGGTTTCTTGTATAGGCAATGGTTGGTTGATTCTCAGTTGGTAATAATGCTAACTCGCCATCCACTGACGCCATGGTAGTACGGTAAATCTTGAGGTGCTTTTCCTGTTTTTCTTTCGGGATTTTGGCAATTTCGTTGGAAATTCTTAAGGGTGTACCCCTGCAAAGGACCAAGTACTTGGCTGAATTAAACAAGGGCGAATACTTCTGTCGGCCAAAGGAGTCAGTTTCGGGAAAAATCCGGCCTTCCAGAAAACCCTGTTTCAGGAGTTGTTTTCGCAGTGGGTTGAGAATATGAGCTGAAAACTCGTTCCAGCTGATGTCCTCTTTCAAGGGCATTGGAATTTCAATTATATTCTGCTTGGGAATATTGCGAACTGTTGAATAAACTTGGGCGAGTTCCCGGGATTCCTTGAGGCGACTGTTGGCAAGGACCAGGACTTTTGCGGGGTCCTCACTCTTTTGTGCCAGGCAGAGGAGTGGAGAGATAAACAGGAGGGCGATACAAAAAACCAGAGGCATGGGAAACCCATCATTTATGGATGAGATGAATGCCGATCCATGTACCCAGAAGGCACAAGGTGACAGAAGCTACTATATTAATAGCCGCTATGCTGAATTTCCCTTTGCTCAATAGAGTGACGGTCTCGTGACTGAAGGTGGAGAAGGTCGTAAATGCCCCGCAAAAACCTGTACCTACAAGAATGCGTATTTCCGGCCGTGCTCCTGATGCGCTCCATCCCAAAACCATACCTATGAGAATTGAACCAATTACATTGATCGTCAGGATATCCCATGGTGGGGATTTCCATTGGTGAGCCAGCCAAGCTCTTGTTACAGCTCCAAGTGCTCCACCGATGCCAATCAGACCGAGTTGCTGCAAGGTCATGTCTGGCCCTGGATTCTTTGCTGCGTTTTTCGGTAGGTCAGAATTCCTTTGTGGATCGTCTTCGCCAAAAGGTCGCGATGGGTCGTATCCCTTAATTTTGTGGCTGTGCTCGGATTGGAAATGAAGCCGAGCTCTAACAACATACCTGGGCAGGCTAGGTTTTTTAGTACTTTGAACCGTGAACGTTTCAGTCCTCTGTCTTCTACACCAAGTTGCTCAATTAAGGCCCGGTGTACGTAATAACCTGCGACAGAATTCCAGCCATCAAAGGCATTGCCTGGGTAGGTTCGCTTGTCTATCCCGTCCAATTGAGAGCGAGAAGTGGAGGGAGTCCAGGGTTGTGGGAGTACAAAAGTTTCCAGGCCGGATACATTCGGACGGCCAACGGAATTAAAATGTATGCTGACAAAGAGGTCTGCGTTTACTTTCTTGGTGAGTTCTCCTCTTTGGTCCAAAGGTATATACGCGTCATCTTTTCGAGTGAGATAGACTTTGAATCCTTGAGTTTGCAGCAGCTTTTGCAGTCGCAGGGTTACATCAAGTGTCAGGTCCTTTTCCTTTAATCTTTGGCCTGAATTCTGTGCCCCAAAATCTTTTCCACCGTGGCCAGGATCTAATACAATTCTCTGTAGTAACGGTCGTTTATTCAGAGTTTGTGGAGCCAGTATTGGGCGTATGATCAAAAGGTAGTCTTTTTCGGTAATGAATGGGCGATCTTTGTGGAGTCGAACCGGGTATCCGAGGTATACTTTTTTTTGATTCAGGAGGAAATCACGCCCTTTCACAGCAAATTCCATCGTGGTCCATTTGCTCCGGAGTTGAAGTGTTTTGCCTGGTTCCTTCCAGTAGGCTTTCATTCCGAGGTTTTGACCCACTGCGGCGAGGTCAAAATGAGGAATGCCGGATAGTTTGTGGCTTTTCAGACTGGCTTGAAGTTCCCCCGGATGAAAAAGGAGATTTGCCGCAAAAAGTGCAGGCAACCCTGTCGTAATCGTGGAGCGCCGACTCCACAATGAGTCTGTTAAATTGGTGGGTTCAATCAGCGGGAGGTCAGTTGGTTTGTGCCTCCCCGCTTTCATTTGTGTCCTGCTCTTCCTCATGGTGTTCCTCATCGTCTTCATGGTCTTCATCATCATGGTCATCGATATCCACCAGTTCCTGTTCTTCCACGACTTCTTTCGAGAATTTGAGAACCTGCTTGTTCGTGGGAAGGGGAGATACGAGGGTCGACATCCTTCTTCCCATTAATTTTGGCGCTTTATCTGCACTGCCCATAGTGCTGAGATCCTGCACCGCATTATTGATCATGTCTGCTCCCAGATCAACGTGAGCCATCTCTCTGCCTCGAAAGGTAACAGTGAGTTTGACCTTGTGCCCGTGAGCCAGGAATTGTTCCGCATGTCGCAGTTTTGTCTCGTAGTCGTGTTTACCGGTGGAGACTCGAAATTTTACTTCTTTGAGTTTACTGGTCGTTTTCTTCGAGCCTTCTTTCTTTTTCTTGCTGAGCTCGTATTTATATTTTCCAAAATCCAGTATCCGGCAGACAGGAGGCCTCGCGTTGGGTGAAATTTCCACCAGGTCAAGACCTGCACTTTTTGCCAGCTTGAGGGCTTCCCGAGGGTCCATCACTCCGACCATTTTTCCGCTGGGACCGATGACACGTACTTCACGAGCCCGTATTTTTTCGTTTTTGCGGATGTAATTTTTGTTTCGCTTATATTGCGGGCGTCTGCCGCCTTTTGAAGATGGATTGCCTGACATTCAGATGTTTTGGAGTGATTTGATTTCTACGACGATTTGGTGTCCCAATTTATATTACATTCGCCGAAAAGTTATGGACGAGGGTGTGGGGTAAGGTGGAAAAGTCAACAGTTTGGAATCTTGCTGCATGCAGGTGCAAATCTTCGCATTGAAAGTGCCTAATCTGTCTTTGATGGACAAGATCTTCGTTAGGAATGTTCAACGGCTGAAACTGTCTCCGCAGCTGCAGGTTGCTTTTGCATTGGGGTTGGAAAATTTGAAGCCTCCTCCGATTAGGTCGCTTGAGTAGTCCAGGTGAGTTCCCCGGAGGTACAGAGCACTTTTGGAATCGATGATGACCGGTGCTCCATGATTTTCGACGAGGATGTCCCCACGGCGAGTGTTCCCGACAAATTTCATTTTGTAACTCAAGCCATTGCAACCACCCCCGACAATAGCGAGTCGAAGGTAGTTTGCATTTTCTTCCTTCTGGAGCAGGTTCTTGATCTTACTTGCGGCGTCATACGAGACCGCAACAAGGTTTTCGTTACCAAGGCGAACCCCTTCGGGGAGTGATTTTGTAGGAGTCACTGTCAATTCTAGCTTGTCAGGTGGGTTATAGATTTAGGAGGATGAGCAAATGGCCAAAAATGTCAAAGGGGAAGAATTGATCCCATGTTGTTTTGAACCGATGACCGGTTTCTATCGAGATGGTTATTGTCGAACTGGAGCTGGAGACTATGGGGTGCATACGGTGTGCATTGTGGCGACCGAAGCCTTTTTGGAATTTTCTGCTCAGGCCGGCAATGATTTGTCCACTCCTGTCCCGGAGTATCGTTTCCCTGGTTTGGTGCCTGGTGACAAATGGTGTTTGTGTGCCTCACGTTGGCAGGAGGCTTTGGAGGCGGGTGTCGCTCCAAAAGTTGTCCTTGAGGCGACTCACTTGTCCTCTCTGGAGTTTATTAATCTGGAGGATTTGGAAGCACATGCCGTTCAGGCAAACTAGGTCGGGTCTAGGATGAAGGTAAATTTGTATATCAATTAACTCTCTTCGTCCGTTGGAAAATACCGTTTTTTGGGTCGGCAGTACTTGCGGTTGCGAATACTGAAAAATTCAAGGAATTCTTTGCCAATTTCTGTTGTCCCAAGACCGGCTTCCTTTGCTTTATCCACCAATTTCGCAGGGTTCATGGATTTTGTTAATAACATGGTGTATAGACGCTTTAGGTCTCCTATGGCATCAATGTGAGTATTTCTACGGCGGAGCCCGACGAGATTGAGGCCTGCAAGTTGATTTCTTTCTGCCGCCGTGAGATGGGGGGGGATGTCTCTAGTAATGGTTGATATCGCACCAATCATTACGCCATTTCCGATTCGTGTAAACTGGTGTATACCCGATCCTCCTCCGACAAAGATATGATTACCCATTTCCACATGGCCTCCGATCAGGGCTCCCTGGGCAATGGTGCAGTTGTGGCCGAGAATACAGTCATGCCCGATGTGGCTTGAGCCCATGAGGAAACATTCTTTTCCCACGATGGTTTTCCCGTTTTCTTCAATAGATCTATGAATGGTCACATGTTCCCGAATAATGGTGTTTTCGCCCACTTGCACGTAGCTGTTTGTATTATTGTCAAACTTGAGATGTTGGGGGGGGCCTCCGATGACACTGTGCGAATCTACGCGTACATTGCCATCGAGGGTTGTTCCTGAGCGGATAATCGCATGGGAGTCGATATGGCAGCCATCTGCTATTTTTGTATTGCCTTCAATTATGGCATAGGGGCCTATGTGGACGTTATTTCCAAGTTGGGCATCATTGGATACAATCGCAGTGGAGTGGATGTTGTTCATGGTTCGAAAAGATTAGAGGTCTTCAAAGAGATCAAGTTGAGGAGGGCTGATCAGGTCGTAGGTTTTAAGTAATCTCAGGATTTCAGAAATCGCAGAGTCAGGAGTGAGGGAATGGGTGTCGATTTGGTGAATCAGGCTTTCGAGAAGGGTGCGGAGAGTGAATAGTGCCTCAATTCCGTTTTCCTTCAGGATTTGTATAATCTCTTTGCGGTAAGGGTCCTGGGAGGGCAGTCCTGGTAGCAATACGATGGGAAGTGGCGGTGCGGGGAAGCTGGCTTGCTGTAAGGAGGATTGAAGAAACTTCAATACGGGTGCAATGGTATTGCGGACCCAACTCCTGTACCTGGAAAAGCTTTGGAACATGGGCAATGAGAGGCCGGTTCCTTGCCATGAAATAATTGTAAGTGTACCTAAGGCCAAACCTCCGATATCACTGGAAAAAAGCTGAAAGCGGTCTTCCAGGGGTTGATTTTTTGTGCGTCCTGTTTGCCGTTGCAGCAAGTAGGTTGGAGGAAGGGAAATGGGATGCTTGGTTTTGGGAAGCTCCGCGGGAAGATTGAGGGTCAGGCGTTTAAAGTAGAAGCCATTGCGTTCGAAATATTCCCGGGCAATGAGTTCTTCCAGCGGTGTCATTGCAATTTGGCTTAATTTGCTCCGATAGCATTGAGGCAGTAGGCTACAATTTCCGGCTCAATCTCATGAGTGGTGAAGGTCTCCCCAATGTTTTTCATGGCCACGAAACGGATGGTGCCCTGGCGAACCTTCTTGTCTCTTTTCATTGCTTCAAGGAGGTCGTTGGCTGGCAGCTCAAAGTTCAAGCGAACAGGCAAGTCATAGCGTAATAGTAACTTCTCTATACGTTGTATATCGTCTTTTTGAATCCACCCTTTTCGTTCCGACATTTCCGCTGCTGCATACAACCCAATGGCAATGGCTTCTCCATGAAGGTAGCTTCCATAACCTGCGACTTGTTCGATTGCATGCCCGTAGGTATGGCCGAGGTTGAGCAGGGCCCTTCCGCCTTCAGTGGAATTTTCCCTCTCATCTTCTTTGACGATTTGGGCTTTGATTTCGCAACATCTGCGGATGACCGCAGGAAGTTCAGGGTGTTCCGGATGGAGGCGATCGAGATCTTCGAGTTGTTGAAAGAGTTTTTCATCGGCCAGCAGCCCGTATTTGATGACTTCGGCCATTCCTGCTGAAAACTCTCTGGCCGGGAGGGTTTTGAGCAAAGTGGTGTCGATCAGGACTTCCTCGGGATGGTAGAAGGCGCCGACGAGGTTCTTGCCCGCTTCGATATTGATCCCGGTTTTTCCTCCGATGGAGCTATCGACCATGGCAAGGAGTGTCGTGGGAATCTGATAATAGTTGATGCCTCGGAGGTAAGTGGCTGCGGCAAATCCGCCCAGATCTCCGATGACTCCACCTCCAAAGGCAAGGAGCGTCCCTTTCCGATCCAAATGAATACTGGCTAAAAAGTCCCAGATTTGGCCGATTCTCTGAACGCTTTTGGCAGGTTCTCCTGGTGAGAGGGCGAAGGTGGGCAGATTTTCCAGTATGTTTTCAAAGATCGCCGGGTAGGCAAGTTCCAGATTGATATCGGTGATGACAGCGAGTTTGGCTTTTCGCTGTTCATGATCGGCGATGAGTTCCTGTAGGATTTTGGGGGTATCCTGGATATATCGGATCGGATAGCTTCGGTTTTGTCCGATATCTACGACAAGGTCAGCAATGGTTGTATTGGTCATTCGACTTCAAAGATAGCCCGAATATAATCATTTGTATCGAAGGGTTGCAAGTCTTCGGGGGCTTCTCCTAGACCTACAAAATAAATGGGCAGTTTCAGCTCCCGGTATATCCCAACCAGAGCTCCCCCACGGCTGGTACCGTCCAGTTTTGTGATGATCAGGCCAGTCAGCCCAAATCCTTCATGAAAGGCTTTGGCTTGTTCAATGGAGTTTGTCCCCAAGCTGCCATCCAGCACCAACCATCTGTGATGTGGTGCATTTGGGTCTTTTTTCTGAAGGACCCGGCGGATTTTTTTGAGTTCCTCCATGAGGTTGGCTTTGTTGTGCAGGCGTCCAGCCGTATCGACCAGGAGGTAAGAATGGTTGCGGCTTTTGGCGGCTTCGTAGCTGTCGTAGGCGACGGCTGCGGAATCTGCTCCATGATGACTGCTGACAATATCGACATCGAGTCGTTGAGCCCAGTTCTGGATTTGTTCATTGGCTGCCGCCCGAAAGGTGTCGCAGGCTCCCAGAAGGGTATTGTGCCCTTGTTCTTTGAAGTGCCAGGCTAGTTTGGCACTGGTTGTGGTTTTTCCGGCTCCATTGACTCCCAGCAAGCAGATGACTTCGGGGGTGTTCTCCGGAGAGCTAAGCCGGCCTTCTGCCCCTTCAAGGATTCGCCCCAGAACGGTTGTGCCAATGGTCGATAGATCTTGCTGCCGGAGTGTTTTCTCCGATTTGTAGGCCTGCTGGATGGCTTCAATGATTTCCTCGGTTGTCTCTACTCCGAAGTCGGCTTCATAAAGGGCTTCTTCGAGCTCTTCGATGGAAGCATCATCAAGTTTTTTCTGAAACAGGTTGCCAATGGCCTTATGCAGGCCAGGAGCTTTTTCCGTAATTTTCTCTTTGAGTTTAGCAAAGAAGCCTTTCATGGCATTTGAGGGATAAGGGGAGCTTTATCTGGGGCGTGGGTTGGATTTCAATGCCTGGTCGAGTATGCCATTGATAAATGCATTGGATTGATCGGTGGAAAACTCCCGGCTGAGTTCAATGGCTTCATCAATGGCAACGATGGGGGGGATATCATCTCTATACAATAATTCATAGATGCCAAGCCGGAGGATGGCCAGGTCAGTCTTAGCGATCCGGGAGATTTTCCAGTTCTGGGAGAATTCCTGGATTTTTTCATCAATGTCATTCAACTTGCCTTGAATGTCATCGATGACCTCTTCCGCGTATTGATAATATTCTCTGGGTCGATCCTGGTTTTCGAAAAAGTTTCGGACGGTATCACTCATGACTTCCGGAGGGTTGATCTCAGCCATGTATAGAAATTGCACCAGAGCCATCCGGTTGGCATGTCTCTGGGTGATGGGTTTCCTTGGATGAGAGGGTTTCTCCGGTTCCTGTGGAGAGAGAGGTGTACTCATGAATGTTTCCAGCTTTGTTTGAGGCTAGCCATGTGAAGGGCTGCCTGGGCAAATTCGGGGCCTCGGGCTTGTGAGCCGGTGATTCGATCTTTGGCTTGTTGGAGATGGTTGACTACGAGAATTCCGTTGATGATCGGTGTTCGGGTAGATGTAGAAATATTGAGGAGAGATTGAGCGGTGGTTTGGCCAATGAGTTCGTGATGAGAAGTGTCTCCGGCAATGACTACACCCAGGGCAATGACAGCCTGAAACTCCCCGGAGAGTGCCATTTCGTTGACGACAACCGGAACTTCGAAGGAACCCGGAACTCGGGTCGCGACAAGGTTCTCCAGAAGCAGGCCTTGCTCGATGAGGCTTTGGGATGTGGTTTCCAGCAATTGAGTCGTCAGCTCTGGGTTGTAGCTGGCGGCGACGAGCCCAATTTTCAGTTGGGCAGCATCCACTGGTTGAAATGTAAAAGAGTCTTGGCTCATATAGTCTTGAATCAAAAAGGCCGGTAGAGCAAATCCGGCTTTCTTAATTTGTAAACCGGAAAGCTACAAAATTTGCAGACTTCCTGCAATCAGGAGAGTTTTTCGTGAGAAAGGATTTCCAGTCCGTAACCATCCAGGCCGACAACTTTGCGTTGAGTGTTGGCCAGCAGGCGGATCTTTTTCAATCCCAGATCCACCAGAATTTGTGCCCCGATGCCATAATCCCTGAAATCCATTTTAGCGGAGGTCAGGGCAGGGGAGTCCTCCTTGTTTTCGAGATTTTCAATGTTGATGCCGGAGTTGATTTTTTCCAGGTAGAGAAGCACGCCGCTTCCTGCTTCCTTAATGCGTTTGAAGGCTTGGTCGAGGGAATGGGCACCGAAAGTATTTTCCATCTGAAAGACGTCGCTGAAAATGTTTTCGCTGTGAACTCTGACCAATGGCTGAGGGTCCGCAGAAAGGTCACCAACGGTAAACGCAAAGTGATATCGCAGATCCAGAATACTTTTGTATATATGAAGGGTAAACTCCCCAAACTTCTTATGTTGAAAGGGCCGTTGTGTGATTTTCTCAACCAGTTGGTCTCTTTGGTGGCGGTATTCGATCAGGCTGGCGATGGAGATGAGTTTGAGTCCGTGCTTCTTTTTAAACTCCACTAATTCGGGCAATCGGGCCATGGAGCCATCTTCATTCAGGATTTCGCAGATGACACCCACGGGTGGCAATCCCGCCAAAGAGGCAAGGTCCACTGCGGCCTCTGTATGCCCCGCACGTTGAAGGACTCCCCCAGCTTTGGCTCTCAATGGAAATACGTGCCCTGGCTGGACCAGCATTTCCGGGGTCGAGGAAGTGTCTCCCAGAATCTTGATGGTGGCGGCTCGGTCAAAGGCACTGATGCCGGTGGTGATTCCTTTGGCGGCATCCACTGATACGGTGAAGTCTGTTTTGTGGGATTCACGGTTCTCGGGCACCATCGGGTTGATCCCAAGGCGTCGTAGCTGAGATTCCATGGCCGGCACACAGATCAGGCCGCGTCCATGAAGTAGCATGGTGTTGACGCTTTCCGGCGTAACTTTGGAGGCCGCCATTACCAAGTCACCTTCATTTTCCCGGCTTTCATCATCGGTCACAATGACGATACGTCCATGGGCGATGTCTTCAATGGCCTCGTCAACCGGATCAAATGGCTCTGGAGTCTCGTTCTTCATTTAAATATAATCAAATACAGTTCATACGGAAATCTGCCGTTCCCTCGCAAATAGAAATTGTTGGGCAAGTCCGGCGGCAGAACCAAAATGTACACGTCCAAAGTGAGCAACTTTTCCGGAATCCCAATTCTCAAGCTGGTAAATGCGACTCATCACCTTGATCATCCACGTATCGACAGGAAAGGCTTCCAGCTTCCCTGCACCAAAGAGCAAAACACAATCTGCCACTTTCTCTCCCACTCCGGGCAGGCTCATGAGCAGTTGTCGGGCTGGTTCATAATCGGAGTTCAGCACCTTTTGCTCAAATTGGGGATCTTTGGCCAGGATTCTGGAAACTGCCGCGATGTATTTTGCCCGATAGCCGAGTTTACACTTTCGTAAATCCGCTTCCGGTACTTCTGCCAACACATTCCAGTCCGGCCACCCATACACGCCTTTGATAAGCTCAGGCCCAAATGCCTTGGCCACCTGTTCACAGCATTGCTTGATCTGCGTAATTTGCTTCGCTGTGCTGCATAAAAAGCCAAACAAAGTTTCGCCAAAGGGTTGCCGCAGAATTCTTAATCCAGTGAACTTCTCAATACATTCCTGAAGATAGGCATCACTACGCCATGGCAACTTGTTGACGATCCCATCCCAATCCACTTCCGCCCCAAAATATTGAAAAATAGCGATGTCTGCCTCTTCCCCAACCGGCTGTCTGAAATAAACCTCTCCATCTGCTTGTTGCTGAATTTGAATAACAACTTTCCCAAATACCCCTTGCCACAAATCCATCTTCTCAGGGAGTCTATTCCAACGAAAAGACTGCCCTCCATCCAGCAACTCCTGCAAAACCCGTGGGGAGATTCCGTGAAGTTGCGGCAATGACTGCCACTTTGCCCAGTCCATAATGAGCTGACTTGAAAGCCGGAAGGCGGGTTACCTCCAGAGGTAACTCTTGTCAGTGGACAGGTCTTCTCCCGCCGCATTCATGATACGAACACGCCATGCCATGGGTTTGTATTTGGCGGCCGGCCAGTTGTCACCTGTGATGCCCAATAGCAATTCCCGGTGATTCTTGGGAGAATTGGGGATGGGAAATGTATAAGTCTGTGTCTCTGGCGATAACGCATGCAAAACCTCGACCACGGCCTTGGAGCCAGCAGGAAGAGAATTGACGCCTTCCTGGATCATCACACTGAAGTACATGCCCTGGCGATTACCCGGGATGGACCTGACAATGACGCGGTTTCCAGGATTTTCCTTACCCGTGAAAAACTCGGATATACGTTCAAAGTCTTCCGCACTACGATAAGACCACTGCGTCTTCAACTCGGCCGAGTGAACCAATGTTACGTAGACCAAACAAAAGCCGCCCAGCAAAACCCGAAGAGATTGCAGGGGAATTAAATATCGTCCACGCAAAGAACGTGGCTTCACTTCTTGAGGCCCCTCATGACGGCTTTTTTCCGTTCAATCCGAGCTTTTCTGCGTTTTCTTTTTTGTAGCTTGTTGTATTGCGTTCCCATAGTGGGCTGATCATAAAGGCAATCTTGTTTCATTCGTCAACACCCAATCTTTCCTTCAGCCTTTGATTCATTTTCAGATTAAATTCCGATAATACCGGCCAGCATGCGCCTTACCCATTTCTCCATCACCAATTTCCGCAACATTGAGCAGGCGGAGCTAGCATTTGAAGGTCGCCGGCAATTTTTCTGCGGCTCCAATGGGCAAGGCAAAACCAATCTCCTCGAAGCTGTGGGCATGATTACCGCCATGCGGTCCTTTCGCACCATCAAACGGATGCCACTGATTCGGCACGGGGAAGCTCACACGACCATCAAGGCGGAGATTGAGCTGAAAAATGAGGAAGCCACCAAAGTCGACATTCATTTATCCCGAAACCTCCGGAAAGCTTTTATTGATGAAGCTCCGGTGGAGAAATTTTCTGAATTCATAGGCAAGTTTCCCACCGTGATCCTTTCCTCTGAGGACATTCAGTTGCTTCGTGGCCAACCCTCCCTTCGCCGCCGGTTCTTTGATTTGATTCTCTCCTTTGGAGAACCGGAATACCTCAGCACTCTTCAAAAATACCATCACATCCTCAAGCAACGTAATGCCTTGCTCAAGATGGCGAATCCCCTGCCTCAACTGCCCGCCTTTGATCATCAATTGGCCAATCAGGCGTCCCATCTCATCCACATACGCAAGGAAGCCATTCTTCAATTCAAGGAGCACCTCCAGAAATTTTACGAACAAATTGCCCAAAATGACAACGAAGTGCCGGACCTGATCTACGAGCCCTCCAGATCTTCGGAATCTCCCGATAACTTTTTGACACTGCTTCAGCACTCTTTGGAGCGGGATCTTCATGCCGGTTCCACTTCCATCGGCCCTCATCGGGACGATTTCTCCCTACTCCTGAATGAAAACCTTGCCGTTGAATTCGCTTCGGAAGGCCAGCAGCGAGCCTTGGTACTGGCTCTACGTTTTGCACAGTTCTCTTATTTTAAGGAGCAGTCCGGAACCACACCGATACTATTGGCCGATGACATTCTGGGTGAACTCGACCCTCAACGTCGTGAACGATTTTGGCAAGCTATCGCACCGGAAACTCATCTGATCGCTACGGGAACTTCCTTACCCGAGGATACGGAACCCTGGCAAACCTTCCAGGTGGATCACGGCCACTTCTCCTGAATTTCTATTCTCTCTTCACAAGATGGATCAACTGACGACAACACACTGGCTTCTCCTTGCTCTCGGGGCGATTTTTTCCGGATTAGGCAAAGGAGGCTTGCCAGGGGCAGGAAATCTCACCGTTG
>Ga0181587_10003375_pt1 | contig 13274 bp, 12 predicted proteins | sample 071ome_27_FD_132463 | JGI IMG/M metagenome (GOLD analysis project Ga0181587, IMG submission 132463) | Coastal salt marsh microbial communities from the Groves Creek Marsh, Skidaway Island, Georgia - 071409AT metaG (megahit assembly) | ecosystem: Environmental > Aquatic > Marine > Intertidal...
ACCAAACGCTGCAAATGTAAATACAAATATCGAAAGGAATAGGATGATTTTACGAGTCATATAGTAAATTTGAATAGAAGAAGGGATGGTTGCAACGCTTTTTTTAATAAAAACAAATATTTAATGCATATTAAATTTGAGATTTAAATTAGGGAATTCGTGTCATTATACCTTCTTGAGAATGTTTATGACGAATTTTTTGAAAAAACTTTTAAACCTTAGATCCAAGGTGGTGCATTATTTGAGGTGGAGCTTAAGTTATTGGGATTTACATTGATCATAAGCACAATACAAGGCAACATGGGCAACGGGCACGGTTACAAGTGCTCCAATCCCTAACAATATAAAGCCCAAAGCCGCAAATATCGCTAAAGTTAAAATAAGAAGGAAAATCTTGATGTAATTTCCCTTGGCCACTCTTTTGGATTCTTTCATCGCGTTAAAAAATGATATATCCGTCTTATCTCCTTGAATGCAGGGAGTGAATGCCCAAATGAAGGTTAGGATTATACCCGGTATTACAAAAAATACATACCCAATCGCAATGAGAATACCGACTACAATGGGCCCAATTATTTTGTCAAATGCATGCGAGAAATCAAATAATTCGCCCAAAGACATTTTTTGCCCGAAAGCCCGGAAATTTCGTACGCAGGTGTAGAAGTTTACTCCCATTAAGGGAACGATAAAGTTAACGATTGGAATACCGCCGATGATAATAGCCAATACGAACCAGGCGGTTGACATCAAAGCATTGGCTTTATAAAAAGCAAAGGCTTCTCCGATCGCTTGCCCTATTTTGAAAGTTCCTGGAGTATCCAAGATAGAACTTGTTGTAGTATCTTCGGTTCTTTTTACCTGTTTGGAGAGAATTTGTTGTTTTTGAACTGATTCTGGTGCTTCTGGTGAAACTCGCTCGGCAGACGGAGGAGTTTGTTGAATCCCTAAATTGGCAAAAGTATTGGAGTTTATCGGTTCCCAGTTCGCCATGCCTTGGGTCCATCCAAGGGTCTCCGGACTAATTTGTCCACTTGATAGCATCTCGGTAACGGCGGCGACATCGTAAGGGCCTGCTTGTTGATTGTTAATGTTAAGATAAATCTGGTTCATAGTGTAATTGATTTATTCTACTGATATTTTCCTTGTTCCTTTATTGTCAAGTGCTGAAAGGTGCAAACCTCGTTGCTATTTGCAGAATTTTCACCAGTATATGAACTAGAATGCTAATGCGTTTTACTTACCCTCTGGCTATTTTTTTGGCTTCTCTTTTGTTTTTCTCATGCGGAGAAAGCAATGAATCATCTTCGGATAAAGCCTCAAAAATATCCGTTGATCAAAATATATACAAACTTGATCAGTATGTAGGTGCTGAGACTTGTGCCGAGTGTCATGAGGAATCTCATGAAAAATGGATGGAATCCCATCATTATCATGCGATGGAATTACCTAACCAACAAACTGTGCGGGCTGATTTTAACAATTCCATTTTTGAAAACTATGGAATAACCACTCGTTTTTTTAGGGAAAATGAAAAATATCTGGTTGAAACCGAAAATCAAAGCGGAGAGATGGAAGTTTTTGAAGTCGCTTACACTTTTGGTTGGGAACCCCTGCAGCAATATTTGGTGAAATTCCCAGATGGAAGGATGCAAGTGCTCCCCACTTGCTGGGATGTGGATAAGAAAGAATGGTATCATTTATATCCAGATGAACGAATCGCTCCAGATGATCCTCTTTTCTGGACCCGTTCCATGCAAAACTGGGATCACATGTGTGCTGATTGTCATTCAACGAATTTAAGAAAAGAATTTGATGATTCTTCACAGACTTTTTCTACCTCCTACTCGGAAATGAATGTAGCCTGCGAATCCTGTCATGGTCCCGGGCGCCAACATGTAGAGCATGCGCGAGCCAACCAAGGTTGGGATGGTCTCATTCATTTTGGATTGGCCGATGTGAACAGCAGTAATGTCGCCCAGATTGAATCCTGTGCCAAGTGCCATGCCCGTCGCGGATTTGTCCATCCAGGACATCATGCTAATGATTCCTTTCTCGATCATTTTCTACCCGAGGTTGTGCAGCCCTGGTCCCCTGACATGCAGGTGCCGACTTATCATGCAGATGGTCAGATCGATGATGAAGTTTATGTCTACGGATCCTATGTGCAGAGTAAAATGTTTCATAAAGGAATCCGTTGCGTGGATTGCCACGACCCCCATACAGTCAAATTACATACATACACGAACCAGCTTTGTACCCGTTGTCATGTTCCCAATGAAGATAATCCGACTGGATTTGACTCCCCTGATCACCATTTTCATGAAGTTGGTACAAAGGGAGCTCAATGTGTCGAATGTCATATGCCTCATAAAACATACATGGGGATCGATGACCGCCGGGATCACAGTATCCGAATACCTCGGCCTGATCATTCCGTTAAATTTGGAACACCCAATGCCTGTAATCAATGCCACACCGATAAGGATGCCAAATGGGCTGCTGATGCCGTTGTAAAATTCAAAGGACCGGATCGTCCTAAGGATGTTCGCCACCCCGAGGCTTTTCATGCTTTTCGGATTGGTAAGTCTGAAGCGGAAAGTTTACTTTTGGAAACTTGTCGCGACCCCGAGTCTCCTGCCTTCACTCGGGCAGGTGCTATGCTGGCCCTGCGCCAGTTTATCAGTAAGGCAAGTTATGATGAAGCCCGCCGCAACCTGGACGCAAACGATTCTGTGGTTCGGGTTGCCGCCATCTCAAAACTGGAAGATTTGCCCGATGATGAAGCCCATCGTGATTTAGTCCCGATGCTCGAAGATCCAACTCGTACAGTTCGAACCGAAGCAGCCCGTATTTTGGCCCGCGTACCCGAAACCCTATTTTCACCTGAAGATTTAGAAACTTTTACCAAAGTCTTTGAGGAATTAAAGCTTCGCTATACCAGTAATTTGGATCGGCCTGAGTCTCATCTTTCACTCGGGATTCTTGCCGAGAATCGTAACCAGCCGGCCGATGCTGAAAAGCACTACCGCAAGGCGGTTCGAAGAGAGAGTACATATGTTCCTGCACGCATGAACCTAGCGACCCTGCTCAGTCGCCGTGGGCGCAGTAAGGAAGCCGAAGAAATTCTTCGTGAAGCCGCTGAGCTTCAACCCACATGGGGCCAGGTACACTATTCACTGGGACTTCTTTTGGCTGAAGACCGAAACAGGTTGCCAGAAGCGATTCGTTCCCTTGAACGTGCATCCGCTTACTGGCGGGACAATCCACGGGTTTTTAATAACCTTGCGATTGCCTATTGGCAAAGTGACAAAATCGACGACGCCATCAGTGCCTTTTTACAAGCAATAGACCTTCAACCCGACAATCCTGAATTTACTCAGAATGTGGTACAGTTGTTAGTACAGAGAGGAAGATGGAGGGATGCTCTTCCTCATGCGAGAAGAATGTCACAACTCCTTCCTGAAAACCTTCAGGTAAAAGCATTTCTTACACAGATTGAAGAGAATATAAAAAACGAGTAAATTAAATTTTATAAGAAACTTGAGTCACCTCACCGTTCATCTGGTCGATTGCATTGATTAAACTATCATTCGTCGGTGCGACATTGATATAAAAAAAAGAAGGCCGAACGGAGGGAATTGGTGGCAAAGGTGTATTTTCACTTGTTACCCAAGATATTATCTCTTTGAAAAAATCCGTATTGTCGAAAGAGAGGTTTATTCCCACAGCATTTTCATTAGTTATGTAAACGCTGCCCATCAATTCATTTTCTTTTCTTACGATCCACCACTTTTGATAAGGGTGGTTTGAGACAAATTCTGCATGCTGATTATACTCTGGCATCTCTGCATGTGAAATCGAGTGTTTCCTCTTTTTTAAGAGAGTGTATAAGTCGTTAATGTCGGCATCTGTAGGAATGACTTTTGCAAATTGTAGGTTCTTCATAGGAAAACAAGCTCAATGAAAGTTATTTGGTGTGGTCGGTGATGCCGATATGGAAACTATTTTATTTTTTTTAATTAGTTGCACTCCTTCTTGAAAATTTGGGGTTTCAGGAATCAAATGACTTTGATTCATTGATTCAAGAAGGAACCAGTCAATCGAATGAAGTCCCGCACTTAAAGCCAATGGAGTAGCTCCTCCTAGTCTTGGATTAATTTCCACCAGTTGGAGGGAGCCGCCTGAGGATACGATCACTTGAGCAAGGCAATGCCCATGTAATCCTGGAATACTTTCAAATAAAAGTTTAATGTTTTTCTCCCAGTCTTTATTCTTGAAAGTAATTGATTCGTGAGACTCCCCTTCAATGACTCTGGTTCTCCATCTTAATAAAATACCATGAGAAGTCCCATTTCGATCGATCCATGTTTCAGCACTAAATTCCTTTCCAGGAATGTATGGTTGGAAAATAGGAGTTTTTAGTTTTTGTGCATGTTCTAGAGCTTCATTCTGTTTTAAGTTTATCCCGATGGTGTTTGAGCCCGATCCGTACCTCTCTTTTACCACAAAAGTTTTTTTCTGAATATTTTCTGGAGAAGATTCAGTCTGAATAGAATTAATTTCGAGAATTTTTGTCCTATTGTAGAACTCTAATTTGTCTTCACATAAATCTATAACATTAGGTTTTGAAACCATAACCTCTATGTTTTTTTGCTTTAAATTCTTCCTGTTTTGGGCCCAAAAACTTAATTCACCATCTCTAGTTGGAATAAGGTGAGAGATTTGATGGGCCGAAAGAAAATCACATATTTCTTGCGAAGAATATTCTTCGAGTCTTTTCATGACTAGAAAATTCTTACTTTCTAAGGTTTTGGCTCCTTCGCAATCGGCATCGCAGTCTGCACCTAGAACAACTGCATCAGGGCTGATTCTCTTAACTCCCTCTACAATTTTCTGGTAAAGAGCAATCTTGGACGAAAGACTGGAAACTAAAATCCTCACAGGTACAGGAATTTTAAGTTCCGGAGGGTTTCCCGTCTAATTTATCGCGGATGGATTTACGAATTTTTTCACCAGTAAGATCCAAAATAGTAACAATAAAAAGAATACAGAGTAGAACTAGTGAAAACTTATTCCAGCTATCAGCAGACTCGGCATAAAGTTTAAGGTGTAAGCCGATGCCTCCTGCTCCCACATAGCCAATAATACTCGCGGAGCGCACATTGTATTCCAGCATCCATAGGCAATGACTCCAAATAATGGGCCGAGCGTTGGGCCAGAGACCAAATTGGAAAGCTTGCAGTGGACTTGCACCGAGGGAACGAAGCGCCTTTTGGGCGTCGGTGTTGGCAGCTTCGAAAGTTTCACTAAAGAATTTTGCTAGGTAACCCACGCTGTAGAATGTAAGAGCAATTACACCAGCAAGAGGATTTGACCCTACAATAACAACAGCGAGCAGTGCCCAAAGCAAACTTGGGATGGTGCGGATCATGTTAAGGAGCATTCGTGTGGGCCATAATAACCAAAAGGGAGCAATTGTTCCAGCCGCACAAATAGAAAGAATGATTGAAATAATAATAGCGAGTAGAGTGGAAACCAAAGCGATTTGTACGGTTTCAAGCAGACCTTCTACGGTGCGGTCAATAATTGACCAGTCCGGTGGAAAAAACTGTCCCGTAAAACGCAGAAGATTTCCTATATAATCAAGATCTCGACCAGAGCCTTCAATCGCAAGTAGTGAACTAAATGAACCAAGTATAAAGAGAATGAAAGTAACTCCCAGGAGGTCAAATTTGCTATGCCATGGGAGTTCGGTTTTCATTTAATATTTTCTTTGAGGCTTTCTAGTTTCCATCCATTAGGTTCTGTCGCGTCAAGAATGATGGCAATGTCAGCAAATTGAGCTACTTGCTCGTCATTATGTAATGAGCAGACCAGGCACCCATTTCGAGATAGAATTGAACTTTTTAAGTGAGAGAGCACTTCTTCAGCAAGGATTGGGTCTAGGCTAGAAACAGGCTCGTCCGCAAAAAGCAGATGCGGTTTAGTGAGTAAAGTACGACAGGCGGCAACTCTCTGTCTTTCTCCTCTAGATAGGGTTGATGTCCATTGGTTTGTTTTTCCTGATAGTTTAAATTTTGCAAGCAAGTGGTAGGCTTCTTTTCGTTCTTTGGCAGGAAAGCGAAACATGGTAGAGAGAAAAGAATGCCGACCTAGACTACCGCCTAAAACATTGTTGATTGCCGTGGCACCATCAGCCAATTGGAGGTCCTGAAAAATCATGGCCAATGATTTGTTGGAATCTAGGTTTGAAATTACCTTGCCTTCAGCGGGTGTAAGGGCACCAGCTAGGGTTCTGAGCAGAGTAGTTTTTCCGGAACCGGAAGGTCCTGTGACAGCTACAAAAGTTCCTTGATTTAGAGAAATACTTAAATTTTTGAGAAGAGTTCGTTTCTCGACCCTGAGCCCGAGTTCCTCAGTTGATAACAGGGGGAGAGTCATCAATACAAAACCGTTACAGGAAAAAATGGAGGAGTTGAAAGTATCAGAGCCTTAGTGTTTTTTGAACTTCAAGTGCTTCACGGGTTACCCTTAAGTGTGAATCCGGATCAACGATAACTAGTTCCCCATTGAAAATACGGTCACGCAGTTCAGGGTTTTCCTGATTCATTTCGATAAAAGCCTTTTGCAGAAATTCCTTGTCGTTCTTTGAAATACTTCCCCGGATACACAGGGTGTGTGCAGGGACGGGGCCCTGTTCCTGCACAATTTGTAATTGTGCTTTTTGAGCATCAGTCAAATATTTGTTGTCCCCTTTGTAAACATAGTCGCTGACTGCAGCAGCTTCCACTTCACCACTAAGAACTTTTTCAACAGCAGATACATATCCTGTTCCGTAAATTGTTTGAGAAAAATAATCAGTTAGTGAACTTTCAGATCCAACAAGACCTTTTTGGGCCAAATCCCATGTAGGAATGAGAAAACCGGAAGTACTTGACCGACTAGCAAAGGCAACAGGTTTACCCTTCAATTCCGTTATAGATTGGTAAGGCTTTCCTTTTTGGGTAAGCCAAATGCTGTTGTAGTGTGGCTTTCCATTTTTGAGGTGCACCAAAAGAATAGAAGCAGTTTTTTGATCGAGATTTCTTGCTGCATCGGTGGAGCTAAGATATCCCAAATCAAGGGTGCCGTTTCGAAATGATTCCACCACAACCGCCGAGTCGGTTGGGATGATTACTTCGACCTGCCGATTCAATTTTACCGAGAGGTATTTTTCGAGATCATGCTTTTCGGCCAACATTTTTTCCGGATTTTTGTTGGCTTTAAGTGCGATAATCAACTTTTGGAGGCTTAGTTCGCCCGGCTTCGTTTCTTCCTGCATCTGTGGCTCTATCTCTGAGCTGCAGGCCACAGCGAGAAGAAAAACCACTCCAGCTAGAAAGGTATGCATGAATGAAAAAAGGCTTTTTGGTGAGGTGTTCATAGTTGAAATCTATTGAGACTCAGTCTCAACAGGAATATGTTTTTCCTTTCAAATGGTCAATAAAGGAAAATATATGTAGAGGTGGATGATTAATCAGAGGGCAAGTCGTCAATCATCTTGGTCAGATAATTATAAGTAAACTCGCTTGGTGTTCCTTGTTTTTTCATCCACGCACGACAACTATCCTGCATAGAGGATCTAAGTTCAGGGTGATGAGCAAGTTTAAATAGGAGTGAATGAGTTTCAGTAGCATTCTCTCCAATTAGCAGAGCTTTTTGGGTTACAAGTTCGGAGCAAGTTTCACGAAAATTCTGATGATTCGGCCCCATCACCAAAGGCAGGCTAAGAGCGACGGGTTCGATAGGGTTCTGTCCTCCGTGGTGGGGCGGGAGAGATTTTCCCATAAAAGCAAAGTCTGCCGCCTGTAAAAGTGTCATAACTTCTCCGGTAGTATCCGCTAAATAGGCAATTGAATCGTCCGGTACATTAAAGTGTTCAGTCCGTAAATGATGAGGGAGTCCTGAAGTTTGGAGAACTTTTCGGATTTCATGCCTGCGTTCCGCGTGCCTGGGAATAATTAAGAGTTTAATATTTATTTTCTCCAACCGAAGAGATTGCACTAATTCGATAAGCATTTTTTCTTCGCCAGCCCATGTGGAAATACCTGCCAAAACGAGGGTATTATCAGCAAAACCTAGTTCATTTCGGATATCGGTTCTGGTTTCTGGATTGATCAAGGAGCGATCGACTGCATCGATTTTAAGATTACCCGAAATATGAACTCGGTGTGAAGGTAATTGCAGGTTCATCCAGCGAGAGCGTTGTCTTTCCGAAGAAGCAATGATTGAAATATTATCAGGGAAAATGAGTTTTCGGGCCCAGGAAAGATATGGGGATAAAAGCCGAGCATAAGTTTTATCGGAGAGGCGGGCATTGATAATGATAATTGGAATATTTCTTTTTTTTGCCTGGTGAAAATGTTCTGGCCAAAGCTCGCTATCCACAAGGATTGCAATATCGGGGTCAATGGTTCTCCATACTCGTCGCGAAAACGGGAACCAGTCCAAAGGGAAGGGGCCACACCTGAGTAATTTTTTGCCATATTTTTCGGCTGCCATTTTTAAACCCGTGCTGGTGGTTCCAGTTAATACCACCTCTATTGAAGGATTGGATAGAAGAAAATTAAGCAATTTTGAGATGGAGGAAAGTTCTCCCACACTAACTGCCTGAATCCAGATTCGAGTGACATTTTCTTTTTTTGAAGGGAGCGATGGCCACCTGCCTACTCGATAAAAAAATTTGTTGCCGTAACCACCTCTTCTCAGCATTCGGTAGGCATAGTAGGGTAGAGCAAGTAAACCTAAGATTGGAAGAAGTAATCGATATAGGGAAATCATTTTTTTAAGCCTATGGATGATTGCTTTTCCGTTGCCAAATGGGTGCTGAATGAGAGATGATTCACTTCAATGATTATGGAGAATCCTGACCGAATCGCGAAACTTTTCTCATCTTGCCATGAAAACGGCCGGGCCGCCTTCGTGGGTTATGTTTGTGCCTGTGATCCTGATTTTGAAACATCGCTTAAAGTTTGTCGTAATCTCTTGGAGAGTGGCGTAGATATTTTAGAACTGGGGGTGCCTTTTTCTGATCCTCTAGCTGACGGTTTGACAAATCAGTTAGCAGCTCAGCGTGCTTTAGATTCAGGATGTACGCAAGAGGATGTCTTCAGGTTGGTCGAAGAAATTCGTAAATTTTCGGATGCCCCAATTGTTTTTTACACCTACTACAATTTGGTGTTTTCTCAAGATGTTAGAAACTATGTAGAGAGAGCGAAAGCAGTCGGAGTGGATGGTTTATTAACATTGGATCTCCCCCCGGAAGAGGCAGAGGAACTTGTGTCCGCCTCGAGAGAGTTAGGTATGAAGAATATTTTTATAGTTGCTCCGACTACCCCTACATCCCGGATCCCTATTATAACTAATTCTGCTTCGGGGTTTATTTACTATGTTTCGAGAGAGGGGGTTACCGGAGAGCGCGATGACTTGGCGGGCGATTTAGTTGAGCGAGTAGAAACCATTCGAGAGTGTACAGATTTGCCCGTTGTGGTGGGTTTTGGAATTTCCAAGTCCGAACAGGTTCGTGAAGTTGCCAAGGCTGCAGATGGTGTGGTGGTCGGCAGTGCTCTGGTGAATTGCATTTCGGGTAATCTTAAGGATCCAGAACTAGCTGTGCAACAAATTGGAAAAAAAGCGACTGAACTTGCCGAAGGCTTAAGCTCCGAATAGGGCAGTCTATAATTTTCATGACCGAAAGACCGGCAGTGATTTATATGCTTGCTGGTGTGACCGCTGTGGGGAAATCAAAAATCTCGATTCAGTGGGCTGCAAAAAATAGGTGTGAAATTGTATCCTGTGATTCGGTAGCAGTCTACAAGGGAATGGATGTGGGGTCAGCCAAGCCGAGTGTTAGGGATCGCCAACAAGTGGTTCATCATGGAATTGATTTGGTTGATGTAAGGGATGTTTTTTCAGTGGCAGATTATCAAGTTTATGCCAAGGAGGTGGTGGAGCAGATAATAGGCAGAAAAGTTTCAGTCTTAGTGGCGGGTGGCAGTGGCTTCTATTTGCAGTCGTTTTTATCTCCAGTTGTTGATGACATAGAAGTGCCAAGGGAAATTCGAGAAGAGGTTGAGCAAATTTATGCCAACGATCATTTAATTGGAATGGTTGCGAGATTACAAGAATTGAACCCTGATGGTTTAGGCACATTGGACACACTAAACCCAAGGAGAGTTATGCGAGGTTTGGAGCGTTGCATCGCAAGTGGTAAGACAATACTGCAACTTAAGGATGAATTTGAGGCAAAACCAAAAGCATTTCCTGAGTTTGAAAAAAAAGTTCTTTGGCTTGATAGGAGAAATGAAGATTTAGAGAATCGAATTTCTAATCGAACTGAGGAAATGATAAGGGAGGGGATTGTTGGTGAAACCGAAGAATTACTCCAAGCAGGAATCGAAGACAACGCTCCTGCCTCCAATGCCGTAGGATATCGTCAATGTATTGCTTTTTTAAAAGGAAAAATGCAGGAAGATCAATTACTTGAAGAGATAAATAAATCGACTCGGCAACTCGTCTCGAAGCAAAGAAAATGGTTTAGAAAGTATTTAGGGCAGGAAGCTCGAGTTGTCCTGGAGCAGGGTGTTGAACTGGATGAATCGAATCAATTAAACTGGGTAAGGCACTCTTGACCACATGGATAGATTGAATCTATGATGAAGCGATACATCTATGAAACCTTTTGAGCGTATAGCAATTGTTTCCAACGCAACCAAGGCTGGTGCGGCAGAGGTGGGAGAGCAACTTAGGGAAATGGCACGAGATTTAAAAGTCGAGGCTAGGTTGTCTACTGAGTTTCCTGCACCCTCAGGCCTGCTGGAAGGCATGGATGCTTGCTTTGTAGTCGGAGGAGATGGCACACTACTTAATTTGATGGAGGAAGCGGTTTCGAATGATGTTCCAGTTGCAGGAATTCGTCACGGTCAATTAGGGTTCCTTGCAACCTTTTCCCCTGATGAAATGAAAGAGCAAATCCCTCCTCTTTTCCGTGGTGAATATAAGGTTCGCAGGCGAAGTTTGCTTTCGTTTAAGGATAAAGCAGGCATTTCAAGAATAGCATTAAACGACTTAGTGGTGAAAAGTGGATCGAACGGACGACTTGCCCGATTCTCAATTTCTGTTGGAGATGAACCGGTGGCTGACTATGCCTGTGATGGGATTGTTTTTTCAACACCTACTGGATCCACCGCCTATAATTTGGCTGCCGGTGGACCAATTGCACATCCAGATGCACAGGTAGTTCTGATGACTCCTATTTCTGCCCATTCCTTAACGAGTAGGCCGCTTGTTTTTCCATCAGGTATCACTTTGAAAATTAATTGTTTGGGTAATCCAGACTCCCCACTCGTTTCTTCCGATGGGCAGGAAGCCTTTCCTTCCCCGCCTCTCTTTCCGATTGAAATTTCTGTTTCCGCAACCACCTTCCCTCTGTTGGAAGGGATAGGTCATTCTCACTTCCGCCTTCTTCGACATAAATTGAAATGGGGGTAAGCGAAGTTATAAAAGTATAAGTTATGCTTTCGGCTGGTACACGGATGGGGCCTTACACAATTGACTCGTGGGTCTGTGAAGGAGCTTGTGGTCAAAGTTATAAGGGGTTTCAAGGTGGATTATCTGAAAAAGGAAATGCAGAATTTCTTAAACTAATTCCTCGAGAAATTTCGGAAATAGAGGGTTTTGGGGAACTTTTTTCGCAAGAATGTGGTGCAATCGAGCAATTGGAGGGAAAGGGTATCTGGCCCCTTCGTAGTTATGGCAGTGCCAAGTGGAAACATTGGCTTTCCTATGATTGGTTTGACGGTAGCGACCATACTCCTGTGACAGAGGATGCATTTCCTTCTGAGGAATCCAGTGCGAACCAAGTAAGAATTGTAAAAACATTAAAGGACTGCTTGGCAGAGGATGCCATTGATTGGAATCAGGATGCCCTTCTTCATTTGATGAAAAATCTTCATCTCGCAGTTCTCAAGGCACATGAAATGGGGATTCCCCATGGTAATATAAAACCTTCAAATATATTAATTGAGAAGAAGGGGAGAGAATTACAAAATGCTTGGATAACTGAGTTTGGTGTTTATCGCCTGATTACGATGAACAGGCAAAATAACCAGGTAGGTAAGCTTGATTTCCATCAATCAACCAATTCGCAGGCAAGAGAGTCCGAAGCTGAAAGTAAAGCTTTTCGTCCGAAAAGTGGATTATGGGGAGAAATGGCAGAAGAATCCTGGGATCTGTTTTCCCTCGGGATGATTGGGAAAAAAGTTTTGGAACTTCAGTCAAGCGACTCTGAATGGAGCAAATGGAATGAATGGGTCGACATATCTACATCCCTAGATTCTTTTAAAAATGGAATGGAATCAATTTCGGCCTTACCGGGTGTCGGTGATCTTTCAGAATTTGGAATAAAGAATGATTTGAGCAAAACTCATGTAACTGAAAATTCTGATGAATTAAGGTTTCGAAAAGAAAAAGAGTGGGAGTTCGAGCAGAGAGAATCTAGTTTATGCTTCAAAAGAAAGATGACTGGCTTAATCGGAATTCTCTTTTTGATGGGATTTTTCTTGAAGGCATCGTACTTATTTTTTTTCCCGAGTCTATGGACTGAATATTTCTTGGAGGGAGCAACCGATCGTTATCAGTTCGGATTTGGGATATGGTCTGGTAAGGTGTGGGGGATTTTGCCTTCTGAATATGATGGAGAAGGAATAGGTGGGAGCAATGTTGTCGGTGAATGGCGAAAAGAAGATGATTTGTTTAAGCTTTCATTTAGGAAATTCAAAGGACTTGATGATACGAAAGAAGATAAGAAACTCTGGCAGTTCATTGGGAAGGGAGCTACGAGCGAGGCTGATTATTACCATTGGGAAGACTACCTGGGGTATGATCGGGAAAATGACCACTTTGTCTTTTTAAAAAGAAAAGATGAATCAACTACATATGTGCCTGTCGTTGAGAAGGATGAATACCCTAAACTTGTTCCTGAAAAGTATTTTTTCCAAAATAAATCGAGATTACAAAGAGCAGAAATTCTTTTTGACCGCGAAATTGAATCGACTCGCAGTTGGGGATTATTTTTGGCGATTGGTTTCTTGCTTGCCTTTTCTTTGTACAACCGTGCTTTGAAACACTTAAGGATCGAGCGAACAAATTTTTTCAACGAATTACAATAATTTCACATTCATGAAGTATTTTCGTAGGCTGGTATCATTGTCAGTAATTGCTTACTTGATGACTTC
>Ga0181587_10003377_pt1 | contig 13271 bp, 16 predicted proteins | sample 071ome_27_FD_132463 | JGI IMG/M metagenome (GOLD analysis project Ga0181587, IMG submission 132463) | Coastal salt marsh microbial communities from the Groves Creek Marsh, Skidaway Island, Georgia - 071409AT metaG (megahit assembly) | ecosystem: Environmental > Aquatic > Marine > Intertidal...
CGTAAACTATTTTGCAAAGGTCGCAAGGAGACAGAATGCCGCCTGCCAATAAAAATCAGAAGATGAACATCGTCGAGCTTCAGCGTATGAATATCCTAGACCTGCAGGAGTTGGCTAGGAACTTGGAGGTCGCCGACTTCACGGCCTTGCGCAAGCAGGAACTGATCTTCGCAATTCTTAAGCATCAGACGGAACGCAGCGGACTCATATTTGCCCAAGGCGTTCTTGAAGTCTTAGAAGAGGGCTTCGGTTTCCTGCGCTCTCCGAGCTACAACTATCTGCCTGGTCCCGACGATATATACGTCTCGCATTCGCAGATTAAGCGCTTTAGCCTACGCACGGGCGATACGATCTCTGGTCAAATTCGACCGCCTAAAAACGACGAGAAGTATTTTGCACTACTACGCGTAGAGGCGATCAACTTTGAAGACCCAGAAGTAACAAAAAACAAGACGATCTTTGAGAACCTCACGGCTCTCCATCCGGCAGAACGCTTTAAGCTCGAACACAATCCCAAAGACATGACTACGCGGATTCTCGACCTCCTTTCTCCGATAGGGAAAGGACAGCGCGGTTTGATTGTTGCGCCTCCGTTTACGGGTAAGACCATGCTTTTGCAAAAGCTGGCCAACGCGATTACCACGAACCATCCGGAAGTCGTACTCATCGTGCTGCTAATCGACGAGCGCCCAGAGGAAGTCACGGACATGCTGCGCTCCGTTAATGGGGAAGTCATCAGCTCGACCTTTGACGAGCCGGCAACGCGCCACGTCCAAGTGGCCGAAATGGTTATTGAAAAAGCGCGCCGATTGATCGAGCACAAGCGCGATGTGGTGATTTTACTCGACAGCATCACGCGTTTGGCGCGTGCTTATAATACTGTGACACCTCATTCCGGTCGTATTCTGACCGGTGGTGTCGATTCGACGGCGCTCCAGTGGCCGCGACGCTTTTTTGCCGCCGCGCGCAATGTCGAAGAAGGTGGTAGTTTGAGCATCATTGCAACGGCGCTTGTCGAGACGGGCAGTCGCATGGATGAGGTTATCTTCGAAGAATTTAAGGGAACGGGTAATATGCAGGTTCAATTGGACCGCCGCCTGAGCGGCCGACGCATTTATCCAGCCATTGATGTAACTCAGACCAGCACGCGTAAAGAAGAATTGCTGCTCTCCGAGTTTGAGTTGAGTCGTTCTTGGATACTGCGACGCATTCTCAACCAAATGGGGGTTGTTGAAGGCATGGAGTTTCTCATGGAACGCATGGAAGGCACCTCGTCAAATGAAGAATTTCTCAAGGCAATGAACGACTAGTACGCAGCGGTGTGGATCTTGCATTTTTTCTTTTGCAGTGTATTTTATTAAATCTTGTAAAAGAAACTAATTTCGCTTTCCTGAGCGTTCGGAGGTAACAAAGTGAAGACTGATATTCATCCAGATTATCATCCTGTAATCTTTCTTGACTCTAGCTGCGACTTCAAAATCTTGTCGGCATCCACGATGAGTTCGGAAGAGACCATGGAGTGGGAAGACGGCAACAGCTATCCGGTCATACGCGTCGAAGTGAGTTCTGCTTCGCATCCCTTCTATACGGGTAAGCGTCAGCAGGTCCTAGATCGCGGTGGACGGATCGAGCAGTTCCAGCGTCGCTATGGTAAAAGCGAAAGCGCCGCTGAGGCCGCACCGGAAGAAGCTGAGGCAGCCGAACAGGCTTAAAGCATTACGTCATACGTAAAGAGGTGGTAAGGCGCGTTTAACGAACGATGCCTTATCGCCTCTTTTCGTGTACGGAGAGCTCATTGTGAAACCGGCCGTCGTGCCACGGTTGTAGCATGCTATTATTTGTCTGAAGAGTGCGCGAGGTGCACGCACACATTTTACGGTGAGAGAGTGGTCATGTTGGAAAAATTGCTGGAGTTAGAAAAGCACTACGAAGATCTCAACGCCCAGCTTTCAGCGCCAGAGACGGGGCAAAATCCTGCGCTTTTCCAAAAGCTGGCGCGCGAAGTGGGCGATATGCGCGAAGTGGTAGAGGTGACTGCTATCTATCGACAGGCAAAGGCGCGCTGTGACGAGGCCGATGAGATTATTGCAGCAGGTGAGGACGAGGAGTTGGTCGAGCTCGCTGCGGCGGAACGCGAGGACCTGAGTGCACAGATAGAAGAGTTAGAGGCTCAGCTCAAAGTTCTTCTCATTCCCAAAGACCCGAATGATGCCCGCGATGCAATTATTGAAATACGCGCCGGCGCCGGCGGAGACGAGGCAGGTCTCTTTGCCAGCGATATTCTCCGCATGTACCAGCGCTTTGCTGAGCGCAATAGCTTAAAAATAGAAATGCTGTCCTCTAGCCTTAATCCCTCTGGAGGCTTTAAAGAAGTTGTATTCTCCGTAACCGGCAAGGAGGCTTTCGGTCGCCTTAAATACGAGAGCGGCGTGCACCGGGTTCAGCGCGTGCCCAAAACGGAAACGGCGGGTCGTATTCACACGTCGGCTGCATCGGTTGCCGTGCTTCCCGAAGCCGAGGACGTTGAAGTTGAAGTCAATGAAGATGACTTGAAAATTGAGGTCTACCGCTCTAGTGGTCCGGGTGGTCAGAGTGTAAATACGACGGATTCTGCGGTGCGGATTACGCACGTTCCGACGGGCATAGTGGTAGCCTGTCAAGACGAGAAATCACAGCTGAAAAACAAGAATAAGGCGATGAAGATTCTGCGGGCACGCCTGTATGACAAAATCATGTCAGAGCAAAAAGCCAAACGAGATGCGGCGCGGGCGGGACAGATTGGTTCGGGAGATCGCAGCGCTAAGATTCGCACGTATAATTATCCGCAGGGCCGAGTGACGGATCACCGGATTACGCTGACTCTATATCGGCTTGAGGAGGTCCTCGACGGAGATCTAGATGAGTTCGTACAGCAGCTTGCACTCGCGGCTCAGGAGGAAAGCCTGCAGTCGGCCGACCAATAGAGTCTAAGGCCTTATGTCTACGTCGCGCAGTTGGAAGCTTCTCGAGATCCTCGAAGAGACGAGTCGCTTCTTTACCGATAGAGGGATTCCCGATGCGCGTCTGCAGGCCGAACTGCTGCTGGCGGATCTGCTTGGTCTAAAACGCCTAGACTTATATCTGCAGTTTGATCGTCCTCTACACGCGGAGGAAGTGGATCGCTATAGATCCTATGTGCGCCAGCGAGTCAAACGCGTTCCACTTCAGTATATAGTTGGCACAGCCGCCTTTCGCTATTTAGAACTGTCTGTGACCTCCGATGTCTTAATTCCCCGGCCAGAAACGGAAATCTTAGTCGACATTGCGCTCGAAAAGCTGGCCGACTTGTCCGCGCCGCACTGTTTGGATTTGTGCTGTGGTTCAGGAGCGATTGCCCTATCGCTCGTCCATGAGCATGCAGAGGCGTTTGTGACGGGGTCCGATCTCTCTCAAAGCGCGATTGCTGTCTCCGCTGCCAATGCCCAGAAGTGGGCCTTAGAAGAGCGGGTCGAGTGGCTGTGTGGCGATCTTTTTACGACAGTGGCAGATCGACAATTCCACCTGATCTCTTCTAACCCACCTTACATACGCCAAGCCGATATTGCAACGCTGGAGCCTGAGGTGCGGGACCACGAACCTCATTTGGCATTAGATGGTGGAGAAGATGGGCTTGCGTTTTATCGTCAGATTTGTAATTCAGCGGCCGATTTTCTCTTCCCCAACGGATATCTTTTACTCGAAGTGGGAGACGGACAGGCCGATCAGGTATGCGCATTGCTGCAGCAGACAGGAGCCTATCGGTCTGTTGATGTATCTGTTGATCTAAACGATATTCCCCGCGTCGTCATAGCCGAGAAAAATAGCTGAGATAAACCATGGCTAAGAAAAAACGTTCTAAGTACGTGTGTCAGTCTTGTGGTCACAGCGCTGCGCGCTGGTTTGGTCGCTGTGCTGCATGTGGAGAGTGGAACAGCTGCGTCGAAGAGATGCCCGTCGAAGAAGATCGTCGTCGCGAGCATATTGCCGCCGCGTCGCGCGCAGAACTGCAGTCGATCACAGAAGTACAGAGCGAAGATCACGAGCGGCTACACGTGGGTATCTCAGAGTTTGATCGAGTTCTTGGAGGGGGAATTATGCCGGGATCTGTCGTTTTGGTAGGCGGCGACCCCGGGATCGGTAAATCGACGCTGCTTCTACAGATGGCGGGCCAGCTATCGGCCGCCGGACTTGGTATTGCCTATATATCTGCAGAAGAGTCGGCCGCTCAAATCCGACAGCGCGCCGATCGTCTGGGATCGCTGTGCGACGAGTTGAAAGTGTTGGCAGAAACAAACCTGTCCTCTATTCTGGAACAGCTTAAAAGCGCAGGACCGATGGCAATAGTCATCGACTCCATACAGACAATCTATATGCCGGAGTTGGACAGTGCTCCGGGCAGCGTAACGCAGGTGCGTGAGTGCGCAGCTCGACTGGTGTATATGGCCAAAGAGACGGGTGTGCCCGTGTTTCTCGTAGGACACGTTACCAAAGAGGGGACCGTTGCAGGCCCACGCGTGTTGGAACACCTTGTCGATACCGTGTTGTATTTAGAGGGGGAACGCCATCATCACTTTCGCATTCTCCGCGCAGCTAAAAATCGATTTGGCTCGACCAATGAAATAGGCATTTTTGAAATGCGCGACCACGGTTTAAGTGAGGTTTCGAACCCATCAGAGATCTTACTGGCAGAGCGCGCAGAGGGCATTGCAGGCTCGTCCATTGTATGTAGCGTTGAAGGTACGCGTCCCCTAATGGTCGAAATCCAGGCGTTGGTCAGTCGCTCTAGCTTCGGGTATCCTCAGCGCGTGGCTACCGGCATCGACGGCAAGCGCCTATCCATCATTATCGCGGTCTTGGAAAAGCGCTGTGGACACGACCTCTCTGGCGAGGATATTTTTGTAAACGTCGTTGGCGGACTTCGCCTGGATGAACCCGCCGTCGATCTCGCCGTCGGCCTAGCCATTGTATCTAGCTTTCGCAACGTTCCTATTGAATCCAAGACGGTAGCACTTGGTGAAATTGGCCTTGGTGGGGAAATACGCCCCGTCAATCAAGTGGAGCGCAGAGTGGCTGAGGCAAGCAGCTTAGGCTTTGAGCGCTGCCTAGTCGCACGTAGCAACCTGAAAGGGTGGAAGCGTCCGGAAGGTGTGGAGGTGATTGGCGTCGGTGGTTTGGAGGCGGCAGAAGATCTGGCGCTGCGCTCTTAGACGACAGCACATTCCTCTATCTCTAGTGTTGGTTAATGGATGCACGGCCGTTTCATTTTTTACGCACGCGTCTAGTTTTAAAATTCCCGTAAAAAGACATTAATTGTTGTTTATAATGCACTTGGGCGGTTTTTGTCCTGCATGGCATGCAATTTGTATACTCTGTATAGCAGTTTAATAAAAACTGATTAAAAAGATCTTGATCAATGCACAAAAATATACTATTATTATGTGCAGTTAACAGATGTATACGTAGTGCGCATTCTCCACTTCACTCCCTTTCCCAGGAGATTAGCTATGGCAGCGGGCAAAAGCAAAGCGACGAGCAGCAGCAAGACTGAAGGTGGTGACAGAGACAAAGCAATCAAACTCGCCTTAGACCAGATTGAACGGCAGTTTGGTAAAGGGTCTATCATGCGACTCGGAGAGTCGGCGGCTATGGATGTCGACGTGATCCCTACTGGAGCAATATCACTCGATGCGGCCCTAGGCGTTGGAGGCATACCGCGCGGCCGTGTCATCGAGCTATTTGGCCCCGAGTCAGCAGGTAAAACGATGCTCGCGCTTCATATTGTCTCGGAAGCGCAGAGAATGGGGGGCGTTGCCGCTTTTGTAGACGCTGAGCACGCACTCGATGTACAATTTGCTCGAAAACTAGGCGTCGACGTGGATAATCTACTCGTCTCACAGCCCGATTCAGGTGAGGAAGCGCTGGAGATCACGGATACTCTAGTGCGCAGTGGAGCGATTGATCTCATCGTAGTGGATTCCGTGGCTGCACTCGTGCCCAAAGCAGAGCTCGAAGGCGATATGGGCGATTCGCACGTTGGGTTGCACGCGCGACTCATGTCGCAGGCCTTGCGAAAGCTCACGGGATCTGCACAGAAATCGGGCACGACGGTTTTGTTTATAAATCAGCTGCGCATGAAAATTGGCGTTATGTTCGGCAGTCCAGAGACCACGACCGGTGGTAGAGCACTCTGTTTCTATTCTTCTGTCCGACTGGATATTCGAGGCATTGGTGCCATTAAAGACAGCGATGAGGTTATAGGTCGCCGCACGCGTGTCAAGGTAGTAAAAAACAAGGTCGCGCCTCCCTTCAGGGAAGCTGAATTTGATATTATGTTCCGCGGCGATGACGTTGGCATATCTCGTGAAGGAGATCTAATCGACTTGGGCGTTCACAGCGGCATCGTCGATAAGAGCGGCACCTGGTTTTCATACGGTGACATACGGCTGGGACAGGGACGAGAGAATGCACGCATCTTCTTGCGCGAACATGACGAAGTGGCCAAACAGATCGAAACACAGGTACGCCAGACGCTTCATATGAAAGCGGACTCTGAAAGCGAAGAGTCTACAGAAGAGAATAGAGAAGACACTTTCGTTGAAGCGTAAACACCCACCGCGAACCCGAGTCGATATTGGACGATCTGGATCCCCCACATTCCGCTGCCACGTCGCCTCGGGTTCGCAACGTCCCGCCTCTAAGATCTGTGTATACGCACGCAGAATTCAGAGGTAAACGAGGTCCTATGAGCCCAGTCAATACGGCACGTCTCCACCTGGTAAAGACGCTCAGTCTGCGCGTCGGACAGGCGCGGAGTTGGTCTGAATTAGAGGGGATTTGTACTGATATAAACGCGGTCTTTCTTGCTGGAGACCTCAGCTTAGAAGGGCTAGAAGGTCTCTGTGCGTATGTAGCCCAACGAGCACGCTCACTGTCTGATCGGTCTGAACATTCGACTGAAAAACCCTATGATCCTGCAGTTCCTTCGTGTGATTGTTGTGGTTCAACCGCCTTTCGAGAAAGCGGTAGTCAGGCCGTGTGCACGATCTGTCACCCCGATCCAATGCGATACTCGTCGCATCGCCGCGCCGCATAAGAGCTCCTCTCCCCAATACCCCCGCAGTACCCATGTGCAGGCTCTTTAAAAGAGTCTGCACATGCTCTTTGTTATCAATCCTCTCTCTTGAATGCTTATATTATTGGCTGGGTGAGCGATTGACATGGATCACGAGTGGAAGATTAAGAAAAATGAATGGGAAGAAGAGCGGGTTGCGGCACATGCCTTCTTCGAGGCGCTGCGCGTTCGATTTCTTTGTGAAGACCTACTAGCGCGTTTTCCCATACTGCTGGAACACTACATACACGCGGAGGTGCGTCGGCGCTTAGCTGCGAGCGGGATCCGTTCAGAGCGCGGAGAATTTCACATTAGGGCAATGTGCAATTATCTGAAAGATTCACCCAATGGAACGTTTGTCATCGAGCGCCATATGCCCCCCGAAATGGCTGACGATAGGGCCATTTTACTGCGTACGTTTGACGCATTGGTAGCAGTTGGTCCATAGCTTGTAAATCGCACTTTGAATATCTCTGGCAAATAGATGGAACCTATAATCATTCCCCTGATTACGCGTGAAAGCATTGAAGAGCGCGCTGCAGCGATGGCCCACACGATGGCCGTAGAGTGCGCTTCAGAGCGTCCACTGCTTGTAGGATTGCTCAACGGGGCTGCTCCATTTCTCATGGCCCTCGTGCGGCACTGGCCAGACGCTGGGCAAGCGGGGCTAGAATACGATTTTATCGATGTTAAAAGCTATGTGGGAACTCAGAGCAGTGGCCAGGTCGAATTGGTAAAAGATACGCGGGTTGACTTGGCCGGGCGCGATGTGATTGTCGTGGAAGATATTGTCGATACTGGACTGACGCTTCATCACGTGCTGGAGCTTTTTAAAGAGAGGAATCCGAAGTCGCTCAAGGTGTGCTCTCTGCTCAAAAAGCGAGTCGAACGTCTCCACGAAGTGCCGGTAGACTACTGCGGTTTCGAAATTGACGATTTATTTGTTGTGGGTTTTGGCCTTGATTTTGATGGTATATATCGTTCACTAAACTATATTGCCGTTTTAGAATTGCCCGACGGGAAAGAGCCTGAATGAGCGTAAAAAAAGTTGTTATCACGGGTGCCTATGGATTAATTGCGAACGTATTCTTCCGCCACTTGCAGCGACAGTCCGATACGTATGAAGTCTATGGTCTTGCCCGTCGGCGCCATCCTTCCGAGCGGGCCCCAGAAAGCATAGAAGAAATCCCTGAAGATCGGTTTTACCTGGCGGACCTCACGGATTTAAACGCGTTGGAAGATGCCTTTAAAGGTGCTGATACAGTGGTTCAACTGGCAGCAGATCCACGGCCGGATGCTAGCTGGGAAAGCCTGCTCGATAGTAATATTGTGGGCGTGCGAAACGTTCTTGAGGCGGCACACCGATGTGGTGTGCGACGCGTTGTGTTGGCCAGTTCAATTATGGTTTCTTGGGGATATCAGCAAGACGAGCCTTACAAGGCTATATCCGAAGGGCGTTTCGCCGAGCTCGACTCGGATGAATGGCCTGTAGTAACGCATGAGTGGGCTCCGCGTCCCACAGGTCTATACCCGGCAAGTAAAGTTTGGGCAGAGGCGCTTGCCCGCTACTATGCGGATATACACCAGATGTCGGTTTTGTGTTTGCGCATCGGCTGGGTCAATGCAGAAGACCATCCCGGCAGTGAACAGAGCGGAGCATTTTGGTGTAGCCAGAGAGATATTATTCAGCTCATGCAGAGGTCGATTGAAGCGTCAGAAGATGTGCAATTTGATATTTTCTACGGCGTTTCCAAGAGTAAATGGCGTTGGGTTGACATCGAACATCCAAAGCGTATTCTTGGGTTTATTCCGCAGGATAGTGCAGAAGAAAAGCTGCAGCAGAATTAGAGTGGATACCTAAAAAGGGAAGCGAAATAGCGGGTGGCCAGAGTGGATAAAAGAGGGGAAGAGAAGAGAGACAGCACTTCGGTAAAGCTGTTCTTTGCCGTTCTTGGTATAATAGCTGCTTACCAACTGAGCGACTGGATGCGTGACGAACCGGCGTGGCGCTCCTATACCTCCGAAGATGGAACGTTTGTTGTCGAGGTAGCCGGTAGCGTAGACCAACGGTCTCTAGAAGAAACGGTGTCGTCACAAGAAGTAGAGTTTCACTATCTGATGTTTGCCCGGGGAGATGTGCAATACGCGCTTGCACACGGGGATATATCGGCAGTAGGTACGACAGATAGTCTGCTACAAACGGCCGTAGTAGACATGGCTGAAAAAGTTCAGGGAAAAATCGTTTCTCAGCGCGCCGACACGCTTGCTTCACTGCCCGCACGGCGCGCACGGATTCGCGCCGCGGATGAGAGCGAATTACATATGCTCTATCTGTGGCACGACGGACGCCTATATCGGCTTATGGCCGGCGGCGAGACCGACGTTGAACAGAGCCGCGCAGACATAGAGCGTTTCTTCCGTTCATTTCGTCTATCTATAGCTGAACAGAGTCAACTCTAACATACCATCTGAGAGTGAGTGAATATGGATAAGGCGAAAGCACTTGTTCAATCGTTGAGGAAAATACCGGTCTTAAAAGGTCTATCTCCTACGCATATTCAGAAGGTGTTTGCTATATGTGAGGCAAGAAACCTTGCAGTTGGAGAGGTGCTGTGCCTGAAAGAAGACGAGAGTAACCAAATGTTTGTGCTGATTGCCGGTGAACTGGGTATCATGAGCGACGATAACTCAGTGCTCGCGGCGCTAACGCCGATCACGACGGTCGGGGAAATGGGCATGTTTGCCCGGCAGAAGCGTTCTGCTACGGTGACGGCTATCAAGCAGAGCCGGGTATTAGTGGTGGATCGCGTGTCTTTTGAAGTGTTACTACGCGCAGATGACGACATGCGCGTGCGCGTGTACCAAAACGTGATAGAAATACTTTCTGAAAAAATTATGAGCGACAACGTGCGAACGAGAGGCTATCTGAGCAATCGCGTAATGGGAGAAAAAGAAGTGCGCTCCTTGCGTAGAATGCTCAATCTCGCCGTGGCGTCTCTCGCAGAAAAAAGTGGGATAAGCTCAGAAGAAGTATTTGATGATTTGGGCAAGAGGGCCGATGAACTGCCCATGCACATCCTCGTCGTAGATGATGAAGAAGACATCCGGAAGCTCTTAAAAGTGTCGCTTGAAGAATATCGCGTGACAGATGCCAGCGATGGCGAAGAGGCGCTTAACCACATACGGGCGGAGCGTCCCGACCTCATTGTGACCGATATAAAGATGCCGAATATGGACGGGCTCGGTTTAGCGAATCAACTACTTAAAGACTATCCTCACATACCGATTATTGCGCTGTCTGGAAATGTTGAAGAAGATGAAGTGAAAGGGCATAACTTTGTTGGTTTTATGGAAAAGCCGATGCGGATAGACGCTTTTAAGGAAATGATTGAAGCGGCTTTACAGCGCGATGTATAAGAGCTAGTAGCGTCCTCTCATTCGCTCTGTGCAACACATTTGCCTTATCGGCTCATCCCGTCTAACTCAATAGATCTATACAGCACTTTTTGAACTTTTTTCCACTGCCGCAGGGGCACGGATCGTTGCGCCCGACTTTGGCCAGCGTGTGGCGCACTGTTTCCCCTTTAACGCTGCCATCGCTGCGCAGATGCTCCTCATAATACGCGCTAGCCTCAGCCATGTTCTCCGTCCATCCAGCTGCATCCGGCATTTTGCCACTCGTATCCAAGTATTCGAAATAGGCCTCAATTAGCTGAGGGGCGTCGCGGCGTACGGAATCGGGTAGGTCGAGAGCAGCGATGTTCTTGAGAAGTAGACGCCCAACATCTTCTGCCGATAGCTCGTCTTGTGGCCAAGACTGGAGACCGTATTCGAGAATGACTTCGGCGTGTTTCTTCAGGTGAGTAGGTAAGAAGGTGAAATACTCGGACGAGGCGTACTCGCTAATATGATCTCTTGGAGAAGTAGACATAGATCCTCATGGGAGAAAAGACGTCTATAAGCAAACAGTTGGCGAAGTGTTGAGAATGTAGCAATCCGCTGCTAGGGTTGCCGCTGTAGTCGATACAAAAACAAATCCCCCGCCGGCAAGAGGCCAGCGGGGGATTTGCAGTGCGTTGGAACGCAGTTTATCCAGCCATGTCCTTGAGCTTCTTGAGCGCGAGGGCCTTGACCTGCACGCTGGCCGGCTTGGCGGCAACGTCCATGGTTGTGCCCGGATTGAACGGATTGGGCACGCCCTTCTGGGCTTTGCGGGCCGGCTTCTTGACCGTCTTGATCTTCAGGAGGCCCGGCAGCGTAAACTGGCCTACGGCACCCTTCTTAATATGACGCTCAACCTGAACGGCCAACTCGTCCAGCACGGAGGCGACGTCTTTTTTCGCCAAACCCGTATTCTCTGCGAGTTCGTTGAGTAACTGCGTTTTGGTCATGGCTGCTTTTAAAGCCGTGGTCTTCTTTGCCATTGTATTACCTCCCCAGGTATACGTGGTTGATAGCTGAAAATCTAGCCGGATATTGCATCCAATGCAAGGATTATATGCCTATTTATAGGGCTTTTTACGGTTTTTTTCATGAAAAAAGCGAAAAAAGCTGTTTTTTTAGGAGTTTTTTAACGGTGAGACTTGGTCAACTGCCGCAAAACGAGCGTTATAAGTTAATTTCTCGAGTGCGTTCTGAGCTCACCTTTATGTTGTACATAGGGGTAGAAGGCCTGTAGGTAAGAGCGTTATTGAGGACCGTGAAGCGCTTCTTAACGCTGCGGGTGTAGTGTTTTTGTCCTTGATTCGTTTGCGTAGAACTTTCGCATTGTCGTGCGTATAGTATACGCGCCGCATGGAGCGGTGTAGAAAATACAGGAGGAGATATATGGGTGCTGAAGCCAACGCAAAAGCATTGGGTATTGAGTTTACCGATGATGCAGAAAAGGCCTACTTGAATATGGTTGCACGCGTGGGAAAGACGCTGCTGACTTCGGGGCATGTATCGGAGATCAAGGGTAAGCTGGGCGCTGATTTAGACGTGGAGCAGGGCTACGCGGCTGCGCGCGAGTGCGGTGTTTCGATTCTCCAATCCGTCCACCAAGAAGTGGGAACATTGGATGGACTGCGCGTCGTAAAGCTGTTGGGCATGGTCAACTCGGCGCTCGACTTCACCGATCAACACCTCGTCGTCAACGGCATTTCCGACCTATACCACGAAATATTTGGCAAGGATGGCGACGGCTTTCACGCGCGCAGCGCGGTGGGCTTTGCGCAACTGCCAACGGGCGTGGCGGTTGAGGTCGAAGCCATATTTGAGTTGCCCTAGCGCATGTAGCAAGAAAAATGCGTAACTCGCTGAACTAGATTTGTGCGGATCGCGCGGCACAAACGCACTGCCTGCCTTCACTGGTTGGATCGATTGTGTCGCGCGGTCGGTCGCTAGAGAAGATGGTTGCCAAAACTGTAATGGCTGAGAAGAACGTCGGATATATGCGTATGCCATACACTCGTCTCTTACCTGTATTCTTGTCTCTCCTGTGGGTCAACTGCGTCGTTGCGCAGTTGGCATACCCCGCGCGCGATGATTCGGAATTTATGGCTAACGTCCTCACGCGTTTGGCTAAGCGGGCTGATCCGCTGGCCAATATCTATCTGAACAAACAGCGTGCTGAGGGAATGAGCTCAATCATGGATCAGCCGATGAGTATGGGAAAGCGGATCAATATGCGTGTGCGGATTGCTCAAGAGCGCATACGGGCAGGAGATACTAGAGCCGGCATCGCAGATCTGGAGCGCATCCTAGCGATAGTGGAAGCTGGACAGGTGCCTGCGACGGACGGCTTTATTTTTATGTTACACGATCAGCTCGGCATTGCTTGGCTGCGCCTAGGCGAACAGGAAAACTGTCTTGAGAACCACACTACGGATTCCTGCTTACTGCCAATTAGAGAAAACGGTGTCCATACTTTAGAAGAGGGCTCGCGTCGGGCGATCGAGCATTACGAAATCAATCTGAGAAAGCGACCAAATCATTTGGGGACGCGCTGGTTGCTCAACCTTGCGTCTATGACGCTGGGAGAACACCCTGACGGCGTGCCCGAGCCGTGGCGCCTGCCCGCCGAGATCTTTGATGGAGATGAAGGAATTGAGCGCTTTGAGGATGTGGCCGCGTCTGTTGGGGTCGCCGCTGTCGGGCTAGC
>Ga0181587_10003386_pt1 | contig 13254 bp, 13 predicted proteins | sample 071ome_27_FD_132463 | JGI IMG/M metagenome (GOLD analysis project Ga0181587, IMG submission 132463) | Coastal salt marsh microbial communities from the Groves Creek Marsh, Skidaway Island, Georgia - 071409AT metaG (megahit assembly) | ecosystem: Environmental > Aquatic > Marine > Intertidal...
CCCAACCTATCGCTACCAAGTACGGGATAGACATTGCGGCGCTCTTCGGGAATTCTTGATGGCATAACATCTATTCTTGGTAGAAAATGTGAATAGCTTATTGTGAAATTATCTACTGCTTTGAGATGTGGCGTGTTCATCGCCAGAAAATGGCTGGTAATCTCGTACTCACTGCTCAGCCTTGCAGGCCAGCTACAGGACTTGAAGTCTCGCCAGGCGCGACGAATACGCCTGCTGGGCTCACCGAAACTAAAATCGTACCAACTCATCAGCGGCACAAAATTAATTCCATTTATGGTTGTTCTGCTGCGCACTATCCCTGCTGAATCGCATAAAGCGTTTATCGCTTCCAGCTTCTCAAGCGAGCAGTCATATTGCTCACCATCGACCCAGAGCTCATGATTACCAGGCACAAACAGCACAGCCGAAAATTTCGCTGCCAGCAATTCAAATGCAGCCCCCAGGCGGGCGAGATCATCGCTTACATCCCCAGCCAGGATAAGAATATCATTCTGGTATTCATCCACATCCAGGGCTTCAACCCATTGCATGTTTTCCGGGTAATCCACATGTATGTCTGATACAGCGTAGACGCGCAATTTATTTACCTGTTGTGCTCTTGTCAGTTGTTATACTGGTTTCATGGTTGAAATTTTGGCAAGCAATCTTGATGAACTGCTGCGGGAAATTCGCCAATGCAGTCTGAGCGAAGGCTCGATTCCAGCACCGAACCCCGTGTTAAGAGCCAGCGCGAGCGCGAAAATCCTCATAGTCGGCCAGGCTCCAGGAACACGCGTTCATGCCAGTGGCATACCCTGGAATGACCCCAGCGGTGACAAATTGCGTGACTGGCTACAATTGGACTCGACCACTTTTTATGATGAATCACTTCTTGCCATTGTTCCCATGGGTTTTTGTTATCCAGGTAAAGGAAAATCCGGAGATTTGCCTCCACGCAGTGAATGCGCAGCAACCTGGCACGAAAAGATCATGGCGCTGTTACCCAATATTCAATGCACACTGCTAATTGGGCAGTATGCACGATCTCATTATCTTACCGACAACTTTGTCACATTAACCGAGAGGGTGCTGCATTGGCAGGAATTCGCACCCGCCATCTATGTTCTGCCACATCCTTCGCCACGCAATCGCATCTGGCTGAAGCGCAACCCCTGGTTTGAAGCAGAGGTACTCCCTCACCTTCAATCAACAATCAATTCGATTGTTTCAAATTAACCCTGGCTTTAATAAAGTCGCGCAACAACAAATAATCTTCTTTGCGCGGATCAGATTTGCGCCACGCCATGCCGATCTCACGACTTACTTTCTCATTGCCAAATCGACGCAACTGGAGGTCTGTGTCACCTACGATGTCTGCATCGATGGCTATCTGCGGTAACAAGGTAATGCCGAGGCCATTTGCTACCATCTGCACTAACGTATGCAAACTCGTTCCCTGGTATACCAGGTCAGTATCTGCCTTATCCAGTTTGCAGGCTTCAAGCGCATGATCCCTCAGGCAATGCCCCTCTTCCAGAAGCAGAAGCTTTTCGCCGCGCAGCTGTTGATGCTTGACCATGTCAGCTTTTTCCAACTGGTGACCATGTGGCAGGCAGAGTTGAAATTCGTCAGTAAACAAACTGACAGTTTCCACATCGCTCAGGGGATAAGGAAAGGCAAGGATGATCAAGTCGAGCTGCCCCTGTAACAACTGTTGTGCTAACTGTGCGCTCAACTCTTCTTTCAGGTATAGCTTGAGTTTGCTGTACTCCTTGCGCAGATCAGAAAGAATCGGAGGCAGCAAAAATGGCCCGATAGTAGGGATTACGCCAAGGCGAATCTCACCTGACAGTGCTTCTTCGTGAGATTTTGCCAAGCCTACAAAATCTTCCACCTCACCCAGAATGATCTGAGCCTGCCTGATAAGGCGCTCCCCCAGAGGCGTAACCAGCACAGATTTGCGGCTACGCTCGAAAATCACCACACCTAGCTGGGACTCGAGTTCCTGAATGGCAGCGCTGAGGGTGGATTGCGTAACATGGCAGGCATCGGCCGCCTTACTGAAATGGCGGTGTTCAGCCACTGCGCAGAGATATTTCAACTGTTTGAATGAAGGATTCATGGCCTCAAATGATAATCGAAAAAAACGATCAAGGCATTACGAAAAATCAATTAGATTTGATAAGTGATTTGCCTTAGTGTGGCTACTACAAGCGGTCATCCATCTGACGCGTTTATACGTTAACCTAAAATACCTTAGAGATTTTGTAACAGGAGAAATTACATGTCATTGAAAGGATCCAAGACTGAAGAAAATCTGAAAGCCGCATTCGCCGGTGAGTCCCAGGCAAATCGCCGCTACCTTTACTTCGCCCAGAAAGCAGACGTGGAAGGATATAACGATGTTTCTGCCTTGTTCCGCTCAACTGCAGAAGGCGAAACTGGCCACGCACACGGTCACCTTGAATATCTTGAAGAAGTAGGCGATCCGGCCACTGGTCTGCCAATCGGTGGAACCGAAGACAACCTGAAGTCAGCCGTTGCAGGCGAGACGCACGAATACACAGATATGTATCCGGGCATGGCGAAAGACGCGCGTGACGAAGGCTTTGATGAAATCGCTGACTGGATGGAAACCCTGCCAAAAGCCGAACGCTCACACGCCAATCGCTTCCAGAAGGCGTTGGATGCACTGAACGACTAATCCGGAACAGGTTCTGTTTTGAACCGGAACAGCGCTACCGTCAATTCTGGCGGTAGCGTTCCCCAACCCCAAGACTATTCACAGGAGCATCCCGATGGCCGAGTCCGGCAGAGAAGGTGGTCTAGACGCGCCTACCAGACACCCACTGAATCAGAATGATCCAGAGTTCTGGGACGAAACCGCACTTAACAAGGAACTCGAACGCGTCTATGACATCTGTCATGGCTGCAGACGCTGCGTGAGCCTGTGCAATGCATTCCCCACTTTGTTTGACCTGGTGGATGAGAGCGAGACGATGGAAGTGGACGGCGTTGATGTTGCCGACTACACCAAAGTTGTCGATCAATGTTATCTCTGCGATTTGTGTTATCTGACCAAATGCCCCTATGTTCCACCCCATGAATGGAACGTTGACTTTCCACACCTCATGTTGCGCGCCAAAGCTGTGAAGTTCAAAAAAGGCGATACCAAATTTCGTGACAACTTGATCACCAGTACAGACATGGTGGGAAAACTGGCAGCCAAGCCGGTGATCAATTCACTGGTCAATGGGGGAAACAATAATGGTGTCATACGCGACATGCTGGACAAGACACTGGGCATTCACAAAGATGCCAAACTTCCACGCTACCAGAGACATACAGCGCGCAAGGAACAGGCTGTAAAGACTTTTGATCCCAATAGTGCAAAGGCTGCGTCATCAAGCAAATACAAGGTTGCGCTCTTTACTACTTGTTACTGCAACTACAACGAACCGGACATTGCCGACAGTGTCATCAAGGTTTTGGAGCATAACAATGTAGAAGTGGTATTGCCCGTACGTGAACACTGCTGCGGCATGCCGAAACTGGAGCTCGGCGACCTGAAGACTGTTGAAAAACTCAAAAATGAAAACATACCAATCCTTCATGACCTGGTTAAAAAAGGCTATGAACTGGTAGCTGCAGTGCCTTCCTGTGTTTTGATGTTCAAACAGGAACTACCGTTGATGTATCCGGATGATGAAAAAGTCATCGCCGTCGGCAAAGCTTTCCGCGACCCTTTCGAGTTTCTGCACAAGCTACATAAGGAAGGCGAACTCAACCTTGAATTCAAAAAACCCCTTGGCAATGTCAGTTACCACGTGGCTTGTCATCAGCGAGTACAAAACATCGGACCCCGCACGCGTCAGGTGCTGGAATTAATTCCTGATACTAGCGTTAAAAATATAGAGCGCTGCTCTGGCCACGATGGCACCTATGGTGTGAAAAGTGAAACGATGAAATTTGCCAACAAGATCGCCGCCCCCATTGTGCGCCAGATTAAAAATGATGAACCGGATTTTTATGGCAGTGACTGCCCTGTTGCTGGCAGGCACATCGAGAATAATCTGGATAATGATCAGGAAGCCATTCATCCAATTGATCTTATGCGCCTCGCTTACGACATTTGAATGAGGCCCCAGGTGAATAAACCTATGATGAATTCGACACAGGTAGACACAGCAATGAAAAAACTCAGTATGGCAGATTTGATGTCAATTGAAGCCTATGAAGCCCAGCGCCCTGCAATAAGGCAGGCGATCATGGAACACAAGCAAACCCGCCGCGTACCGCTTGGCCCCAACGCGATGTTGCATTTCGAAGATTATATGGTTATGCGTTACCAGGTACTGGAATTGATCCGTGCTGAGAAGATTCGTGACCCCAAAGACCTTGAAGAAGAACTCGAAGCGTACAATCCGCTAATTCCAGACGGTAAAAACCTGAAAGTAACCTGCATGCTGGAGTATCCAGATGAAGCAATTCGCAAGGAACGCTTGTCACAATTGATCGGCATTGAAGAACTGATTTCAATCCAGATAGAAGGTTTTGATCCGGTCTATCCGATTGCCAATGAAGACTTGCCGCGCTCAACAGATGAGAAAACCTCTTCAGTGCATTTTTTGCGCTTTGAATTTACCAATGAAATGATCGATGCAGCAAAAAATGGCGCAAAATGGGCAATCCACAGTGAGCACCTCAACTATCAGCATGCAAACGATCCGCTGCCGGAAGATGTTACCAAATCACTGATACGAGACTTTGATTAGTTTTCGCGCAATACATGCCGCTCAAGCATGCGACGCCGTACCACGGCACCATAAACGTTGCCAGCGGCGTCCACACCCACGCCTTCCGCACCTGAATGAGGGTCAGTCAAGGGCTCCATATCTTCGATAAAAGCATGGACCTGCCCATCTACTGCTGAGCCGATGCGAATGCCTTTCATGATGCCTGTGAGTTCCCCTGCCCCTGTATCAGGCCCTGACTCCGAATCGGCAACAAAGAGTGTGTCGTCTGGCGTAATAAAAATGCCACTGGGGCGGCCAAACTGACGCCACTCATCAATCAGCTCGCCTTCCTGTGAAAAAATCTGGATGCGATTGTTTTCTCTGTCTCCGACAAATAAACGTCCGCGTGAATCCATGGCAATCGTATGGGGCTCGCTCAGTTGCCCAGGCGCCGAGCCCTTGCTACCCCACTGTTTGATAAAACGACCGTTACGGTCGTAATGCACGATGCGATTGTTCATGCCCCCGCGATGACTCTCGGCCACGAAAATATCCCCATCATCAGGATCAAGTACCACATCGTTTGGTGCAAACAGCAACTCACTGCCAGATCCACCTTCCCCACGCTGACCAAGCGTCAGCAAGATCTCACCCACAGGGCTGAACTTGAACACCTGATGGCCAATGGTGCCGTCACCTCTGGCATCCGTAACCCAGAGATTGCCTTCGTGATCGACAGTGGCGCCATGCGGAAACAGGAACAAACCACTGCCAAAACTGGCCAGCAAGTTTCCGGCGGAATCGAATTTCAGAATGGGATCTTCCACTCGATCAGCACAGCTATTCTCAAAACAACGATGCACCACATAGATAAACTGTCCATCGGGTGATGGTTCAACGGCTGTCACTGCAGCCCAGGCCTGAGTATTGGCGGGCAATTCACCCCAGTCTCGCTGTGTGTCATAAGGCCGGGGTAGATCATTGCGCACGCCATGGGCGACCGCAGGTACCGGCTGTGCATTGGCGCTAACTGTAAACGCGAAGGCAATTATCGATATTGGAACGCGCATCTCTGACCCCCTCGTCGCATCATGGTCATAATTTTCGATTAATTAGTGTAGCCAAAATGCCAGCAGACTTTCAGGTCGATGAGGTAATCGGCTACTATCAAACCCGGTTGCGACCATTAGTAGCTAAATCAGGACTAAAAGTCACACTTTAAAGCATAATAATCAGATACTTGCATTCCCAGCCCCGGGAATAAACAGCACACACCAGAGGTTTCACGATGACCAGGACATACACACGGCTCTATGCGGCACTCATTTCACTCAGCTTGCTGTTGGCAACAGTCAGCTATGCTGACCATCACGAAGGTGCGAGCTCCACGAGTTCCATCAAGAAAATTCATTCGACCAATTTTGGTATAGACCAGGCCGAGATCGAGAATATCAAAGCACAAATGCAGGTTGCCGTGGATGAAGGCACATTACCTGGAGCATTAATCCTGGTTGGCAATAGTGAGGGCGTTGGCGTGCTCGAATCGGTTGGCTATCGCGCTCCAGGCAGCGATGATCCGATCAACCAGGACACCATATTCCGTATTTATTCCATGACCAAGCCCATCATCAGCGTCGCCATCATGACCATGGTGGAAGATGGCATGATTGATCTTGATGACCCGGTAGAGAAATATATTCCTGAATTCGCTGACCTGCAGGTATCTGATCCCGCCACTGGTGCGATCAGTCCGGCCGAGAACAGCATGACCATTGCAAACCTGCTGACTCATGAGTCTGGCATCATCCAGGCTATATTCTCCCCTGACAGCGCATTGGGCCAGCAGTATGCGGCCGACCTGTCCGGCGACATGTTGTTAGCCGACTTCGCTGCCAAACTGGGTGAACTACCTGTTTACTTTGAACCTGGCACAGCCTGGCATTACGGTCACTCTACCGACATTCTTGGTCGCGTCCTCGAAGTGGCTGGCGGCAAGACTCTGGATGCCGTGCTGGAGGAACGCATTTTCATGCCACTGGGCATGGATGAAACCACCTTCTGGGTGCCCAAGAGCAAGGCTTTCCGCATCGCAGAGCCCATTTACGGGGATGCCATGACGGACAATACAATCCCGCGCAAGATGCTATCTGGTGGTGGCGGGCTTAATTCAACCACGGAAGATTATGTGCGCTTTGCCGAGATGCTGCTCAATGGCGGTGAATATCGCGGTGAACGTATCATCGAAGAAGAAACCCTCGATCTCATGTTGGAACCACGTATTGGCGACGATGTTTCTCGCGAATATTTCTTTTACGGCAACACCGGTGATTGGGGCCTTGGGTTTCATCTGCAACCAACCACTGATGATGCCAATGGTCCTCATAATTTTGGCTGGCGCGGCATTGGCGGCACAATCTTTGTTGTAGATCGTGAGAATGACTTTTACATGATCTATATGGAACAGAAATGGGGTGGGCCACGCGCATCATTTAATAACAATGTTGCACAACGCGTAGTCTACGAGGCCATGCAAGACTAGCAGCAGAATATGGGAGTCTGAGAAAATTCAGGGGTCAGAAATTTAGGGGTCAGAGTAAAAATACAGTACTGTATTTTTACTCTGACCCCTGAATTAAGTTAATTGAGCAAATCGTATTTGCGTAAATAACCGCGCAATTGATGGTAGCTCAGGTTGAGAAACTCGGCGGCTTTCTTCTGATTAAACTGGCTTTGTTCCATGGCTTGTTGCAGGAGACGAATCTCGTAATCCTGAATCTCCTGCTTGAAGTCATAAGCCTCCGTTGGAGCAGCCATTGGCGACTTTGCATGTGCTTCAGAGTCTTCTCCACCCTGCCCTCTCTGCGGCCTGTAGGGTGAATCGAACGGGTTGAATACCAATTCTGTAATATGACCATCGCCGTTTTGATAAACCGCGCGCTCGATAACGTTCTTCAATTCCCTGATATTCCCTGGCCAGCCGTATTTGGTGATCTGCTTTTCCACCTTGTCGGAAAACCCGGCAAAAAACTCACCACCCATTTCTTTCACCATACCCACAGCAAAGTGTTCAGCCAGCACCATGATGTCTTCCTGCCTCTCTCGCAACGGTGGCAGCGTCACGACATCAAATGCCAGACGATCCAGCAAGTCTTCCCTGAATTTCCTCTCGCGGGCGAGTTGCGGAAGGTCTTCATTGGTTGCCGCAAGTAACCTGACATCGACCGAGATAGTTTCATTGCCACCGAGTCGTTCAAACTCCCCGTACTCGATTACCCTTAGAATTTTTTCCTGCACGGGCATCGCTGTGTTTGCCAACTCGTCCAGAAACAGCGTGCCGCCATCAGCGCGCTCGAAGAATCCCAGACGCTGTTTGGTAGCGCCGGTAAAGGCACCCGCTTCGTGCCCGAACAGTTGGGCTTCCAGCAGTGACTCATTCATTGCTGCGCAATTGATCTTGAGGAAGCTCTGCTCCCAACGCTGGGATAAATAGTGCAAGCGTGCCGCCACCAGTTCCTTACCGGTGCCGCGCTCACCCACTATCAGCACCGGCTTGTTCAGCGGTGCGACCAATGAGATATGCTCCTGCATCTCCAGGAAACTGGCGGACTCCCCGATCATTCTGGGTGCTGCTTGCTTATTGGACATTTTTACTTATTTTTCAGCTAGTTAGATGTTTCCCAGAAGCCAGTGCCGGGCTTGCTCCCCGGCTCTTTCATCGGAGCTATAAAATTGATAGCGAAAATTACCACTTGTTAAGGGTTTTAGCTATCTATAAGGCGTGAAAAGCCAGGGCTTCAATTTTAATATCTACATATATCAATGAGTTAAGATTTATTTTCAGGTTGGCACGCTATCTGCTCCTAGTAATGCAAACCGAATAATTTGTCGGTTGGAACTGAAAACCGGTACATCTGAGGTATCTGCAATGAGTATATTTACACGATTGTCAGACATCATTAATTCCAATATCAGCGCCCTGCTGGACAAGGCTGAGAATCCGGAAAAAATGATTCGTATGGTAATTCAGGAGATGGAGGAGACTCTCGTTGAAGTTCGCAGCGGCACCGCCAAGGTAATCGCTGAGAAGAAGACGCTGACCCGCCGCTCCGAGCAATTGAAAAAGCAAGCCGCTGACTGGGAAGAAAAAGCCGAGTTAGCTCTTTCCAAAGGTCGGGAAGACCTTGCCAAGGCTGCATTGATGGAGAAATCCAACATAAACGCCAGCGTCGAGATCACAGAGAATGACCTGGTCAAGCTCGATGAGACTCTGGACAAACTGAGTGTCGAGATTGAGCAGCTACAGGCCAAGCTCAATGATGCCCGGGCACGTCAAAAAACGATTGTTATGCGCACCAAGGCAACAGAATCACGTCTCAACGTGAATCGTCAGCTGCATAACTACACTATTGACAATGCCATGGACAAATTTGAGTATTACGAAAAGAAAATAGATCTCATGGAAGGTCAAATGGACAGCGCCCATATCGAGCAGAGAGGCCTGAAGAGTGAGTTTGATGAACTCGCGAAACAGGAATCTATCGATAAAGAACTGCAAGAAATGAAGTCTAAACTTAATAAAGAATAGGTTTAAATCATGGGCGCCTTTGATTTCATATTATCTATAGTCGCAATGTCCCTGGGTGCCATCACCCTCTGGATATTCATGCTGCGCAAGGATCGACGTCAGTCTCATGTCAGAGTTGAGCCTGAGGGGAATTACAACATGGAAGAACTTGCAGTAATGGCTGAATCCCTCAAAGAACGTATAGATATTCTTGAATCTATCCTTGATGCGGAAGTGCCTGACTGGAGAGAGCAAAATGAGTCAGAGACTAAATAGATTGCGACTCAATAGCGAAAACAGATGTGCCCTGGGAGTATGTGCAGGAATTGCTGACTGGCTCGACGTACCAGCTGCGTTGGTCAGAATCGTGTTCATTATCTGTGTGCTTTCCTGGCCAACACTGATAATCGGCTACTTTGTGTTGTACTTCTGCCTGGACAAGGACATTACTCCAGATCGAATGAAGCATTACTTTAACAACGCGAAAACCGCAGAACATTTTCGCCGCTTGAATTACCGCAAACCCATTTACAAAAATGAACGCGACAAGCGTATCGCAGGGGTGTGCTCGGGACTGGCGGAATACCTCGAAGTCAGTTCATTTAGTGTACGCCTGGTTACCATATTGTCCCTGTTTGTTTTTGGCCCATATTCGGTGCTGGCTTATGTGATCGCCATGTTCGTATTTGATCCGGATCCTGACGCACCAATTACCAGCCGCAGTGAGCGGCGCAGCAGGCGTCGCGCAAAACGCGAAGCCCGTCATGCTGCACGCATGAGCCGTAAAAGACGCAATGGATATCGCAACGACGACGAAACTCATATGGAGTTCGAAATGGAATTCGAAGGCGCTGAGAAGGATAATGCGGAATCGCAGAGCAACGGCAAATATTACTCACGAGCCGAATATACAGATATCTACAATTCCCTGGAATTGCGTTTGCGAGAAATTGAGGCCTTCATGACTTCCAAGCGTTTTCGATTACACTGCGAGATCAATCGCATTTAGTCGGGGTGCTCATAGTGAACTCTATGAGCGCTTTTCCATAACCGCTATAAACAGTACACTTGATGTTCCTGAATAATACTGGACGGCTTTCGAGCTGACCCGCATCTGCATGAAGTACTGCCATTTCTGCGCGTCACCAATCATTTTGCGCATCCCTGAGGGCGATGATAAAGAACGTCATTGCTGTGATAACTGCGACAGTGTCTTCTATCAAAACCCCAAGAATGTAGTTGGTACAGTGCCTGTGCACGAAGGCAAGGTATTGTTGTGCAAACGCGCAATACAACCGCGCATCGGGAAATGGACTTTACCCGCAGGATTTATGGAAAACGGCGAATCCAGCCTGCAAGGCGCGATTCGGGAAACCCGGGAGGAAGCTGGCGCAGATGTAAAAATTGAACCAGATAGCTTGTATACACTGTTTAACTTACCTGCAATCAATCAAGTGTATATGTTCTTCAGGGCCGAACTGGCACATCTCGATTTTGACCCAGGCATAGAAACGAGCGATCTTGGTCTATTTGCGGAAGACGAAGTGCCGTGGGACGAGATTGCTTTTCAGGTAGTGCGAAGTACTCTCGAGCACTTCTTCGAAGATCAGCGACGCCAACTGTTTCCTGTGCGCATGTTCGATATACAACATCACGAGGGGCATAACGTCACTACTCACCTCATCAGCAATAGCGAATCCAGTTAAATATTTTCCAGTGCAATCACGGAGTACGCCACTTCTTCGTATGGATGCGCAGATTTCATTGCCTGCACCACTGATTCGACAAACTCTGCGGCGCACACCAATTCCACTTTGAACTCTGCCACAGTTTCGATACTGCCCCTCTCACCGATGTGGGGAGAGGCGCCTGCCAGCGGACGGTATTGGCCCTGGCCTTGAGTTTGCCAGGCACAGCATTCGTAGTCTCCTACACGCCCTGCCCCTGCCTCAAACATTGCAGACTTTACCTGTTCGAGATGCGTGTCAGGAATATAGACTTCCAACTTGTACAAGTGGGAATCGGGCATGATTAGTCCAGCCAGCGCCGGGCATTACGAAATAATCGCATGCTGGGTGCGTCTTCCTGCCATTCAGCCGGGTGCCAGGAATTCTGGCTGGCGCGAAACACGCGCTCAGGATGCGGCATCATGATTGTCGCACGCCCATCTGCACTGCAAACGCCAGCGATACCTGCAGGCGAACCATTTGGATTGGCCGGATAAGCTTCGGTGACCTGCCCGTAGTTGTCTACGTAATTAAGTATTACGCCATTTGTATCCTGCAGTTTTTGTTTCGCGTCGCTACTTAAAAACTCGGCTTTGCCTTCACCGTGGGCAACGGCGATTGGAAAACGTGAACCCTGCATGTCATGCAAAAACGCTGATGGTGAATCGGTCACACTAACCAGACTTACCCGGCCTTCGAATTGTTCCGACTGATTGCGTACAAAGCGCGGCCAATTCTCGGCACCAGGAATCAGATCCTGTAATAACGACACCATCTGGCATCCATTGCAAACACCAAGAGTAAGCGTGGAAGGATTGTGAAAGAATTTTTCAAAAGACCGGCGTAATTCAGCATTATAAAGTATGGATTTGGCCCAGCCACCACCGGCGCCCAGCACATCACCATAGGAAAAACCACCGCATGCGACGACTACATTGAATCCGTCGAGCATGACCCTGCCTTCGATCAGGTCTGTCATATGCACATCGACTGCGTCGAAATGCGCACGGGTAAAAGCGGCTGCCATCTCAACCTGCCCATTGACGCCCTGCTCTCGCAGCACAGCCACTCGAGGTTGTTTATTGACATTGACATAGGGCGCCGCAATATTTTCATCTACATCGAAGGCAAGCGTCACACTCATGCCCGGATCGTTCTCATCCAAAAGTTGGTCATATTCCTGTCGCGCACAATCAGAATTGTCCCTGATGCTTTGCATATGAAAACTGGTGGCTGCCCAGATGCGCTGCAACTCTGTGCGATCGCTATGCACAAGTGTCTCACCCGCACGACTTATAATGACCTGATTGTCTGGGCGAATACTTGCCACAAGATGGAAATATGCAGCCAAACCCTTCTCGCTGACCAGCTTCTGCACCTTTGCCAGATGCGCGTCTTCTACCTGAATCACTGCACCGAGTTCTTCCGTGAACAGTGCTGCAATTGGATCTTCTCCCAACTCAGTGCCCAGCTCAATTTGCAGCCCGCAATGACTGACGAACGCCATCTCCAGCAAGGTGGTTAACAAACCTCCATCAGAGCGATCATGATAAGCAGCAAGCAGACCCTCACTCCGACATTGCTGGATCAACTGGAAGAAAGCTATCAGCAGTTCTGGCTTATCCAGGTCTGGCGCTTGCCCACCGGACTTATTGAAAACCTGTGTCAGGGCCGAGCCGCCCAGGCGATTGCGGGTACATCCCAGGTCCAGTAAATAGAGATTAGCCCCGGCGTTCTTGCGCAACTCCGGTGTGGTCGTAGCCCGTACATCTACAACAGGCGCAAAGGCTGAAATGATCAGGGACAGCGGCGCGGTATTACTGTGCTCGGCTCCGTCCTGTTGCCAAACAGTGCGCATGGACATGGAGTCCTTGCCCACCGGTATACAAATACCCAACTGCGGGCACAACTCTTTGGCCACAGCCTCGACTGTGGCGAATAACTTGTGGTCTTCACTCTCATAACCCGCAGCAACCATCCAGTTCGCCGAGAGCTTGATGTCGCTGATTTTGCTGATAGCACTGGAGGCAATATTGGTCACCGCCTCGCCGATCGCCATGCGGCCGGAAGCCGGTGCATCGAGCAATGCCAGTGGCGTACGTTCGCCCATGGCCATCGCCTCGCCACAATATCCATTGAATGAGGTGGTAGTGACCGCTGCATCGGCTACCGGCACCTGCCAGGGTCCAACCATCTGGTCACGAGCCACCATACCAGTGATCGTACG
>Ga0181587_10003398_pt1 | contig 13237 bp, 3 predicted proteins | sample 071ome_27_FD_132463 | JGI IMG/M metagenome (GOLD analysis project Ga0181587, IMG submission 132463) | Coastal salt marsh microbial communities from the Groves Creek Marsh, Skidaway Island, Georgia - 071409AT metaG (megahit assembly) | ecosystem: Environmental > Aquatic > Marine > Intertidal zone...
CACCAGTATTCCTGTGTGCTTGATACTGCTGTCAACTCTGGTATCAGAACTGATGTTCCTCACATCTTTGATGTTCCATTCAATAACATCACTGGTCATCAGGTATTCTTCCGTGCAAACGAGGGTGGAGCACTACCTCTAGTTGGTGCTGCATATGCTGCAGATCCATCAGTTGCTGATAGCAATGGTAGAATCAAGGAAGATAGATTCTTCTGGGCACGTTATCAGAACGAGAAAGTATTTACTATTCACGCTACCAAGGCAGATGCAATTGGTGATGTAAACCCAATTACATTCCAGCCTGGTACATACGACTTCTCGGCATTTGCTGATAAGCGTGAATCGCCAATGCGATTTGACCCAACATATCCAACCCCAGGTACAACCCAACTGTATATGGTAAGTGGTATCTACAGGTAGAGAATCACTCTGAGAATTCTAGTGATCCTGAGTATGATTACAGCATCCTAACTAGATTCCATGAAACTGCATACAGCGATCTATCTGGTCAGGATAAGACAAATGACTCTTGGTTTGAAAGAATCAAGGATGAAAGAGATGCAGATGAGCGTATCTATCGTCTACGTTATGTCATTCCTAAGTATCTACAGGCAGTCCGTGATCCCATCAATGGTTTCTCCATTAAGATGCGTAAGGACGAAACCAGAAAACTTCTCCCACAAAAACTTGTACTGAGACCTGTTGCTGGTTCTGTAACCAAGGCACGTTTCTTCAACCCAGTTCAGTTGAATGAAGTTATCGGTTATACCGCACAAGACTTTATCACTAACAGCCTCAACGAAGAGAATGCATACGATCCATACAAGAAGGACATCGTAGGTGGCACTCAGTATGCCAAGATCATTGAGACGCAGAACTATGTCTCCATGACTATTCAGTCTGGTAGATATTTCATTGACGCTAATGATGGCAATGAATATCTAGAAATGACCGTCTTTGACCAGGGCATCACAAACCTAGGACTACTCAACGAGTCATTCACAACTGTTAAGATCACTGCTCCTCAGGGCGGAACATTTGTTGCTGATAGAACTCAGTCACTAGATTCTACCAACAGAATTGAGTGGTTCGGTAACTCTTCTGGTTACGGTTATCTACATGCTGTACTCAACGTTCCTGGAACTAATGAGTGGCACCTCATCCTCAAGGGTGTTGTTGGTAAGATTGATTACTCTCAGTTTGATAACATCAGATTCTCACAGGGTGCTGTATTTGCTGATCTACTTGCAGACGCAGACTTTGGTAAGTCTCTGTACATCAAGGATCTTATCGCTAAGGGATATCCAGAATACTACTACAGACAGAATGGTGCTGCAGTCTACACTGTAACTCCTGGTGATATCATCACTGACGATGCTAACATCCAATACTATGTTGAGTCTGTAACCGATGCTGGTGAACTAGAAGATACCTTCTACATCTTTGACACGGAAGAGATTCAGCGTCGTATCTTCGGTCAGCAAGATGGTATCTACTATCTAACCGCTGTTCGTGGTAACATCTCACCATTCCCAACTGGTGCTGGTAACCAGGGTAACTTCAGAAACTTCAAGTTCTCCCAGCCAATCAGCAAACTATATCCACTGAACTACAAGAACGATCCTCTTTGGTTCAAGCAGTTGGATGCAACTGAGGTTGATCCTCCTGCAACATATTCTGCTGCAGATAACTACACTCACGGTCTCGTTACGGTTAACGACTTCAAGGGTTCAATGACCCGTGAGATGGCGATTGACTTCACCTCACAACCTGCACTATCACAGAACACCTACACTCAGGTTTCTTCTACTGTAGACAACAGACTCAGAGCACAGAAGGGTAATGCATCTTCTGGTTCTGAAGATCGTAAGATTCCAATCGCTGGTGACAGCACTGTTGTTACAGATCAGAGACTCTACGTTGAACTTCGCAGACCATCTATTGCTCGTGCTGGTAACCACACGTTTGAATACCTTGGTTTCGGTCCTGGTAACTACTCAACTGGTCTACCTGCTAGACAGGAGATTGTTCTCACCCCAACTCAAGACTTCTATGCACAGTCTAAGAAGCAAGATGGTGGTCTCGTCTTCTACACTGGTCTAAACTCCAACGGTGACCTCTACATCGGTAACCGTAAGATTGACGCTATCACTGGTGAGGAAGAGTTCCTAGAATCTGCACAGTTGGTTGATTCGGATGATGATACAGAAGATATCGGCACTCTAGTCACTACGTTTGACACTCCTGTTACCTTTAACGAGTACATTACTGTTAATGGCGGTGATGCACAGGATCGTCCAAGCACATTCAACTCACCAGTTGTTGTCAACGTTCTTGGTAGAGTTAGAGACTATGCACTACAAGTCATCTCTAACGTATCACCTAGCGATGGTGATGATCCACTACTTGATAAGACTCAGCAGTTCCTCAACCAGGATACAAATGGCGATATCATTATCGCTAGAAACAGAGTTTCTGCTTCTATCTTCCAGTTCAATCCACGTGGATCCAGTGGTTCTGCTCAAGGATATAAGATCCAAAACCATGCTGTAGGTAGCGTTGGATCTAACATCACTCCTAACCAGTCTCCTCTATATGGTACTGGACTAGGAACCGCTCTAAATGCCTCGCAGAACGTCCTGTATGGAACAAACGTTCCTCTCTCGGGAGATATTCTCCTTAAGGGTTCGCAGGTAGGTAGAACAGGATCTTTGGGATGGATCTATGCATCCTTCTTCCAGACAATTCCTTCTGCTAACATCCTGAACGTCACGATGGATGGAAGCACTGTTATCACCATCAACTGGGGTAACAACCTATCCAACGAACAGGTTGGAGTTACATCTGGTTCTCAGATCAGAATCTCCAACTTCAGTGACAGTGCATTCAATGGTCTCTGGCAGGTCATTTCTTCTGGATTCTCCAACACTGCAACCTCATGTCAGATTGCAATCATTGAGAACAGAGGTAATGTTGATAACGACAACCCAAGACTCTGGACAACTGAGGTTGCACTTGGTCAAGGTGTTGCCATGGAGTTCTCTAACTCTGCATGGAAGGAAGTTGGTGTTCTTGGTGCTGAAGCACTCAGAACTGAGACTGATACCATCGGTGATTACAAACTCGGAATCAACACGGTTGCTAGATCTGCTCACGATGCATATCAAACTGCATTTACTGACACTGCAACTGATCCTCGTGCAAACCTTGACGTTGTTGGTACGGCATTCATCAGTGGTAAGACTATCGCTGATTATCTAGATCATGACGCATTCTCTGCTAGAACTGAGGATGCAGAAGACAATGCACTATTGGTTGGCGGCAACAGTGCTTCACCTAATGATGAAGCAGTTCTTCGTGTTGCAACTACAAATGGCGGTCGCGTTGGTATCAATGTAACCAATGCTGAACTTGACAGAGCACTGGTTGTTGATGGTACTTCCAGATTCACCGATGATGCTCGCTTTGAGCATGACATTGAAGTCAATGGTGATGATGGTCAACTTGCTGAAGTCAGAACTTCACAGACCACTGGTAGCGTCAACCTATTTACTGACACCACATTTACTGGAACACTCAACATTGGTAACAAGGTAGGAACTCTAACTCTACTGAATACCACACCTGAGGATCAGTTCATCTATGTTGGCAATGCATCTCTGCACAGCAACATCTGGATTGGTAATACTCCAGATGGTGCAACTAATATCTCTAAGGTCACTATCGGTGGCGCATATAACAATAACGAGTCTTTATCCTTCACTCAGATTGATACGAAGGCACTGAAGACCTCGGGTGACATGCAACTAGGTACGAAGAGAGGACTTACTGATACTGTTAAGTTGTCTTCTACTGCGGGAACGGTTGAATTCTTCTCTGGTAACAGTGCAACTTCTGCCCTGGATCTTGCTACCAATGCTTCCAACATCAGAGTTGGTGGTCAGGGTGGTAGCACCACGGTTAGAAACAACCTGATTGTTGATGCAACACTAAGAGTTAACTCTGATATCACTCTCTGTGGTGGATTTGCCTCTTACTCATTCACTGCTTTCAGAGCACAAATGGGTTCGGTTGCATTTGAGCACGCTACTGGTATTCTTGGTGGTAATCTATTCAACTCTAACGTTGATTTGGTTTCTGTCCTAAGAGTAGATACCAACAGCGATGTTTACAACGCTCTTGATACTGCTGGTTCTGGTGAGTGGGGTAGCACTGACTATCAGGAACTAATCACTCAGATTCCTGGAACTGTTGAACCAACTGAACTTCCTGCTCTAACTGGTAAGCAATACTACTTACCACTCAAGAACAGCCCATATGATTCAAATGGCGATCAGTATTTCACTGAGAATGATATTCTACTCCTTGACACCCCAGCAACTGGAAGCAAGCACCCAGAATTCTTGAGAATTGTTTCTCTACCAAGAATCAGCACTGCTCCATACTACATCGTTGTTGAGAGACAACCATTCGGTACATTCACTGGACTGAGAAGTGATCATACTGACACGTCGGCAATTTACAAGTGTAACGTACAGTTTGATGCTACTTGGACAGAGCAGTTCATTGACGGCACTGGTACAAGTTCTGAGAAAGAAAACATCTACCTATCTCAGTTCGGTGGAGAACTCAACCTCAACGATTACATCATCGTTGACAGAGAAGATGGAACTCCTGCTGGTGATGGTGTTGATGATCAGGGTGAGGTATTCAAGATTGATACCATCCTAGATCAGATTGCTAAGTCGTTCAGAATTAAGAATGGATGTGATACTGCACAGGAAGAGGTTGTATTTGAAATCAACTCCGTAACTGGCGACACAATCATTAATTCTACAACTACAAACATCAACGGAACTCTATCTCTTGCTGGTGTATGTGGAACTGCTGGTGGAGCATATCCAAGTCCTGATCCTGATCTAGATGATCACCTAACCATTAAGAACACTGATGGCACCGTTTGGGATGTCAACATGTGTAATGGTGACATGTTGGTTGGTAGTACGGTTGGTACTGTATTTGCAGTTGGTGGATATTGGAGTGGAACTCCTCTAGATCACACTTCAACCAGTGTTGTTCATGGTTATAGATTTGATAAACAAACACTTAACCAGAATGGTCCTGTTACCACAGTAACAGCTGGATTCGTTACTAACGATTGGAATATTCCAGTTGATGACATTGAGAACTTCCAGAATGGCGATCTTGTTCTTATCTACAATGGAACAACTCAGGGAGAGATCATTCTTATTACTGATGATCCTTTTGAGACTAATGGTCAGGGATATCTCCCAACCATCTACAATGCTCAATATCCTGCATCTGAATATCCAACTGGTGGTAGAGGTGCTGAAGGATCTGGAGTACAGAACTGGAACGCTGGTGCAGTAGCAATTAAGATTAGAAAGTATGGATACACAACAACTCTGGTTGACAGCATCCCTGCTTCTAACAGAACAATTGTTGAGTCTCCAAACACTAATCCTAACAAGATTCGTGTAAAACTCAAGGATTCTAGACTAGTTGGTAACAAACTAGATACCTCACACTTCTTCAGAATTGTAACTGGCGGTTCTCAGGAATGGTTCTGGGCAGATTCTATTGATGGTAACAATTCTTCCTTCGGTGTTCGTCTCTCCAAGTCAGTTCAAAGTGCTGCCCAGGCAATTGCACCTATTGGAGAACCTCAATACACCGCATACTTTGGCGGCGGTTCAACTACATTCCATGATGAAGTTAACATCTACGGCGGTGAGTTTAGAGTCTGGGGTTCTGATGGTGAAACACTACTACTCAACATCTCTAACGATGACGATCACCCTGCTGATGGTGCAGTTCTTGATCCTAAGACTGGTAAGAACGGTCTCTGGATCAAGGGTGGTGGTACATTCCTAGATGACCTTAGAGTTCAGACCGATACTTGCGAAGCTAACGGTGTATGCACCAATGATGATGTATTCCGTGTCTTTAATGAGCAAGGAAACGTCAATATGGGTGAGCAACTTTACATTAAGGGTAAGGTTGTTCCTACAGATGTTGGTGACGCAGACGTTGCGATCCTGCACATTGATAACCTCGGTGGTGCTGGAACTGGCGGAACTGTTGGTCCAAGAGACTTCAAGATCTATCAGGATTGTTCAATTGATGCATTTGGCATCAGTCGTTACTTCACTAGAAATGGTGGACGTAGATATACATATGTTGAGCAGTCACTAACTGGTCTAGGACAAACCCAAGCAAATCCACTACAACCAAATAACAACTATCTACTGAACAATCCATCTGGAACCAACATGGTTCTATATCTACCAGATTATGCTGAAACTGGTGACATGATTAGATTTGTTGAAGTTAGCGGTAACCTAACTTACAACACAACTCTTGTTCTCAGAGCACTGAAGGTTGATAACCAAGCAGTTGCTATTCAGGGTGATACATCTGGTAGTAAAATCCAAGCAGGAACAGGTCAACTCATTACTGCATGGGATAGTGGAGAGATGATTGTTCAAACCAGAAACGCATCCTTCGGTCTAATCTATGTTGGACCTACTGATGCTGCTGGCGATCCAAACGCATCATCTATTCCTTCTAACCTACGTGGTTGGTGGTTAACAGAACTCTGATAACACATGGCACAATACTACAACTCTATTAAAACCATGAGAACCGCCCGCATTGGCACTATCATGCCATGGGGCGGCAATGGATTTGAAGGTTTCTCGGTGGACAATGTTCCAAAGGGATGGAGAATCTGTGATGGAACAGAACTTGATGCTCTAGACTACCCACTTCTAGCGGCAGAATTGGGAACAACATATGGTGGAACTATACAAGGGGAGTTTCCAAACTTTAGTGCTGATGATACTTTTGTTCTTCCTAACATTAGTAATCGTGCCATGATTGACTTGGAACCAGAATATCTTGCGGATCCAAAGTATCAATATGATCAGGGTTATGTTCTGAATACAGTCTATGATTCTGACGGCAACACTTTAGCGGATCTTATTGTAGATTTCGGTACAACTGCTGTCATTAAATCAAATTATTCTGCAAATGCAGATATTGACTTTGTTCTACCTGTAGGAACTTCACTATCGGGTAAGTTTACAGGAATGGACATTAGTGATCCTGACTTTACTGCATCAATCACAACACTAAACAGAAAACTTGGTATTAACCATAACCCAGGGCACAGTCACCCAGGAACATTTAACTCAGCGGCAGCAGGATTTATTGGTCCTGCTCTGTTTACTTCTACAACTATTGAGATTTCTGGAACGGAACCTCACCCAAATAATGATTGTAGCAGTTCAATTGTTTCAAACAACAACTCATGTCAGTTGCTTCCAAGTCAGTCGGCAGCTCCATCATGGCAGAATGGAAGAACTTTGATGGCTATGTATGGTGATAATAACTATGAGCACACACTTCCAGTCATGGATAGATTTTATGACTTCGTAAGTGATGCTGGAAAAGATTACTGGTCTCAGGTTCCTGCACCAGACTGGCATGATGGAACTCCCACAAGAAATAGTCCTCAAGCAGTGGCGCAAACTGTTAATTTCGCAGGATCTACATTTACTGGACAGTTTCCTTATGAACCAGTAAAAACTCATGCTAACCAAGCATGGACAGGACTCTTTCCCAAACCACTTGATTTTGGAAACAGAAAGAACTACTATGGTTTTGGTAAGGGTAATCTCAATAATATTGAAGACAATCCAGAGGATTCTAGTTACTATTTCACTGTGACTGGAGTTTCTGTTACTCAAGGTGTGACAGAAATTGATTTGCCAGCGGGAACAGACATTAGAACAACCAAAACTTCACCATCGGATCCAAACGTCACGTGGTATCAATACGATAAGATTCACCCATGGCAGTTGATTGATGGCGACTGTTTTGAAAAGGGAACGTATATTACACAGATTGAGAGAGAAGGAAGTGACGATAGTAATTACGTTTATACAATCAAACTTTCTTTCGCAACTATTGCAGCAGGAACTTATGACATAACATTCAGGGAAGGTACTTGGCCAACTGCTATGAGTAACTTCCACAACCAGGATCCAGATGACTCTGCATTTACATCTCACAACCATGGTACGTTTGATATTGCAATGTCTCGTGGATCACTGAATGCACCATTTACATTCCCCCTGAATAACATTAGTATTGGTAGTGTTTCTCCTGATAATCTAGATGACGCTCTAAATATCATTGTGGACACAGACCAAGCGTCAATGAATATTGTATACCTAATCAAGGCGTACTGATGGCAAAAATTTACGCGGCAGAAAAATCTAAGTATGGAGATCTAACAGGTCAAATTATTATTTGGCCAGTTCAGGTTAATCCAGATATTGACTCATCTTATATGAAGCAGAACCTTCCTGCTGGATATCTGAGATGTGATGGAACGGTATATAATGTCATTGACTACCCTCAACTTGCTGCTATTTGTGGTGTGGGGGAGAGTGGTAAATTTGTCAGAAGAGATATTGCAGGTGATCCACTTCAAACTCTAACTGATAACCAGTTCGTTGTTCCTGACTTAGGTTCTAAGTATCCTAAACCAACTACTGGTCCTGATGCTGGTCAGTATAAATCTATTCGTAAAGTAAACCAGGCAGGTAATGAGATTAGTAGATCTGGTCTTGGTATTGAAGCAACCGCAACCCTTGGAACTCAGATTGAGTTGACATATTCTGGAACATTTGTTGTTCCCTCTCAAACTATTCCATTGAAAGGAAAACCATCCTGGACAGTTGGAACTCTGGCAGGTAAGGTCACCGACACCGAGACTGTTGACGCTAGTGCAATTCATGGTCACTTACACTTTTTTGCAGGTGTTAGAACTAGAATTAAGGCAACAAATGAACTGGACACTGCGTCGCCAACCACATATTTGGATCCTCAAGCAATTGGACAGGTTGCTTATTTCAACGCATCAACTGTACCTCTTCAGGATTGGTTAGATAATACAATGGCACCTGGAACCAGTAGTTACCCAGGAAACAATCAACCTCCATGTAGAGCAATTGCATCAAACAAAGTTGCTGATGGATTGGAGTTTTACTTTGGTTCACCAATTTTTGCTGACGCTACAGCATATAGTAACGCTTGCTATAACAATGGTGCCTTACTACAAACTGAATGGTTTTACTATTGTCTCACTGATTATGAATGGAACAACTATCCAGTCGGACAGTCATCATTTGGTGTAAATAATCTAGTTCCTCAGGTTATTAGTGGAACTCCACTGCTCTTCGGTTGTGGATTCATTAATGGTCCTACTGCTATTAGTAGTTCAAATGCCGATGTTGATGCGACTTACATTCAACCTTTTGTACCTCTAGACTGGAAAGAAACGTATTTGGATGATGTTGTGCCTCTAAATAGCACAAGCGATGGTTCCGCTGTCTATTCAACTTTATTCAATGAATTCTCTGAGACTACAGAATTAGATCAAGAGGGTGATCCCACCGCTCACGCACACAAAGTAACTATTGATAAAGGCGACCATACATTTGCCTTGAAAACAGACCCTCTGGAAATTTCTCCAGATGCACTTACCACTACACTAAACCTAACTGTTGATCAATCAGCATCTCTAGATAGTGTTTCGGGACCATTTATTGTTTTAGAATATCTAATTAAAGTTTAAGCAATGGTAGCATCAACTCCGCCATCTTATAGAAGTAATAGACCTCTATATTACACTGATAAAGCAGCAGATTCTGGTAATATTGGAAGTATTATTACTACTTTCAAAGCAATTGATGATGTTTACGATAATTCTTATGTTCCATTCACTCCATATGTGAAGCAGAATGGCAATGCCAACACTGGAACAAATCCAGAGTATCAGTTCCCTGGATATTTGTACTGCGATGGTGCAGAATATAATATCGCAGACTTTCCTGCATTGTATCAAGTTATTGGCAATGAATATGGTGGAGAACCCAAGCAAGGATTAACAATCGTTAGTGGTGGATCTGGATATTCTAGTGGAGCATTAATTACATTTGAAGCACCGCCTGGATATGATGCTGCAAACCCAGGATCTCTTCAGATAATTGAAGCAAATCTAACGGTTGAAAATGGAGCAATTACAAATGTTGCAGTAACTAAACTGGGATTTGGATATGATCCTGCCAATCCCCCTACATTTACTGTTTCTGGTGGTGGTAGCGGACTTCAGTTAAGTTTCAATTTCTCAGGACAGGGTGCTTTACAGAGTATTTCTCCAACAAACGTGTTGAACTATGTTGGTGACCCAGATCTTGGTACATTTGCTGTTCCAGATTTAAAAACCAGAAAAATTGTTGGTTATGGCAACGTATATGGACCAGGAACACCTACTGCTGGTCTCCTTACTCTTGGTGTTGGTAAGGACTACACTGGTGGATCTTGGATCCTCACAAAAGCAGCGCAAGGTGGATATTTTTCTCTTGGTACTATTACAACGACTGGATATACTAGTGTTATTGATAGTGCTTCAACTCAGATTGTTGGATCACAGACAGTTTCTGTTGAGATGACTGCAAAGAGACTGCAGTCAGTTCCTCAGCACACTCACTATGTCTATCATACTACTGCAAGTCAGGACTTGGCTGCTAGATCTGGATATAGTGGCGACAGATATCTTGCAGAGTATACAAACGGACAGAAGTCTCTGTATAGTTTCTTCCCAGTTGGCGGTCTTGCATTTGAACACTCGCACGCACTATTGAAGCAACCTTTATCTGATAATACTGTCGCAACATACGATATTTTTGACTGGGTTCCTGGAGCACAAGGAACAGGATCTACAAAATTTGGATATGAAAACGATCAGTATTACATGGCATCAGGATCACAGGGTGCTGGAACATATGAATTGATAACATATGTTCCCATCACTGTTTTCAAATCTTTCAGTAATTCTAGTGTCATTGGTGGTAGAACTGTATTTGCTGGTGCAACACCAATTATTGAATACAATTCAACCAATTCGTATACGACTGCTGGAAACTATACATTAGCAATGCCTGCTGCATGGGAAACCATGCAAATCGTTGCAGCAGGTGGAGGCGGTGGTGGATCCTCAGGTGATACTAGCGCAAACGATGGTGGTACAACTACAGTCACTATTGGTAGTAGTCTAACAGTAACTGCTGAAGGAGGTGGAGGAGGAAATAACTCTGCTGGTGGAAGTGGAGGATCTGCAACTATATCGGGAACTGATGCAGGTAACTTTTCGCAGATTATTGATAAGTCTCAAGCAGGACAGAGTGGATCTACTGCTGGACCATTCTACTATGGTGCTTACCCAAATAACCCAGATAATGCTGGACAGGGTGGATCTGTAGCGGCAGGCAATGATGGTGGTGATGGAGTAAATAAGTTTGTAAGTGATGACGGATATACAGGATCAAGTACTTATACCTCCAGCGGCAGTTTTAATCTTACAACCCAGTATTATTTTACTGAAATTCTTATTACAGTTGCTGGCGCACAAGGTGTTTCTAAGGGAAATGCTAATGGTGGTAATGGTACAAATGGTGGTCGCGGTGGATATGGATCAACATTAGTATTGAATGTCAAGAACCCAGGATCTGGAATTTCCGCAAGTTTTACAATTGGTAATCAAGGTAGTGCTAAAACTGGTGGTAGTGGATATTCCAGTGGTGGTACTGGAGGAAATAAGAATGGTAGCGGACAAAACGGTGGCGGTGGTGGTGGATCTACTTCACTATCAATTGGTAATGAAATTGTAGCAGGCGCTGGCGGTGGTGGCGGCGGTGGCGGTTATGATGGTGGTAACTCAGCGGCAGGATATGCTGGCGCATCAAATAATACTCCTGGATGGAATAGTAACACTCCACTATCAACCACATCAAACCTATTTGGCGGTGGTGGCGCTAACGGTGGTAACGCTGGATGTAACGGCGGCGGTGGCGGAGGCGGTGGAGGTGGTATTGCTACCTCTCAATACTCTGGTCAAGGCGGCGGTTATGGCGGTGGCGGTGGCGGTCCTGCTGGTCACGGTGGTGGATCTGGCGGTGGTCGTGGTATGACCTCTTATAAGAGCTCTTATTTTACACAACAAAGTCACTCAACAAATAACAGTGGTGGAGGATATGTTGCTTATTCATATGAAGAGGATAGAAGTTATTGGACAAATGGTGGAGGAGGCGGTGGATCTGGTGCCTACACTTATGGAATTATTGATTCTGACCAGTTGACTGAGAATTCTGGTAATGTAACTATTACCGTTGGTGGCGGTGGTAATGGTTCAGGTGGTGGTGGAGATGGTAACAGCGGTTCTGCTCAAGTTAACTTTGGAGAGATTGTTGGTTATGAAGGCGGTGTTTCTTCAGTAACCGTTGGTGATATTATTATTGCTGCTGATGAAGATGCCGAAATTTATAGTAGTGGCACTGGCACTGGATCTGCGGGTGGATTCAAACTACCTACCACACAACTTCCTGTTGTTGAAATTCTCGGTGGTGGAGGAGGAACTGGTGCGACAGGATCTGTAACTCTTTCAAATGGTGTTGTCAATAGTATTTCTCTTGATAATGCGGGAACTAATTACACTGCTGTCCCAGAAGTTAGAATTAAGCATGGTGCGGGAACTCGTGCATATGCAACAGCAGAAGTAGATCAGGTTACAAAGACTGTTACTGCTCTAAACTTATCTACGTTGTCAACACCAGCAACATATAACAAATATGTGAAATTACGTGGTGATACTCAAGAAAGATTCATTATTATTAAAGAGCACGATTGCACTAATGTAAATAGATTTGTCATTAAAGTTGCTCGTGGAAATGGTCAGAATGGTGGAAACACGCCAGAACATGGTGGTGACGAATTAAAATTATATTATAATACTGATCAAACTCTTAACTTCAGTAACTTCCTTGGTATTATTGTCCCTCTTGCTGCTGATGATCCAGAATACACTGGTGTGGATTATGATGGAACTGGTACTGGAACTAATCCTACCAATTGGTATTGGTATGAAGTAGTTCTTCCAAACAATGCGAAGACTGCTACTACAAGATTTAAAATTGCTCAGGAAAGAAACCCTGGAGCATCTACGAATGATAATGCTGGTGATACTGACCACTTTGGAATTTGTGACTTCATCTACGAATATGATGAGGTAACGGAACTGCAGTTTGTCCCTGCTGATGGTTCTATTCCTAAGTCTGCTGATCTATTGTCATATACTGTTGAGGGTAAG
>Ga0181587_10003401_pt1 | contig 13232 bp, 10 predicted proteins | sample 071ome_27_FD_132463 | JGI IMG/M metagenome (GOLD analysis project Ga0181587, IMG submission 132463) | Coastal salt marsh microbial communities from the Groves Creek Marsh, Skidaway Island, Georgia - 071409AT metaG (megahit assembly) | ecosystem: Environmental > Aquatic > Marine > Intertidal...
AAAATTCGATACGCGACAGCGGATTCCGCGCTGGGCCCGATTATTGTCGCCGGCACTGAACGCGGCATCTGCGCTATCGAGTTTGCAGAGTCACGTGAAAAACTGCGCGAAAGAATCAGAAGCCGGTTTCCCGCCGCAGTGCTGCAAGAAGCGGACAACGCGTTTTCAGCCTGGCTGACGGAATTGCTGACCTTTATCGAGACGCCGTCGGCGGGTCTCGACCTGCCGCTCGATATTCAGGGGACGGCATTCCGGCGCCGCGTCTGGCGCGCGCTCCGCGACATTCCGACGGGGACGACCGTCACATACGGCGAACTGGCGCAGCGTCTGGACGTGCCGCGCGGCGCCCGTGCAGTAGCTTCCGCCGTCGCCGCCAACCGCATCGCCATTGCCGTTCCCTGTCACCGCGTGGTGCGCGAAGACGGAAAATTGACGGGATTTCGCTGGGGTATCGAGCGCAAGCGTCGCCTGCTGGCACGCGAGAAATCTGTACCGGACAGGGGTCCCGGATAATCTATCCGGGTATTTATTTATAATCGCCGAATCAAAACATCTTGCGGGCCGGAATCTCAACGGCCATAGTTTTAATCGGTTTCAACAATTGAAAGGAGGTGATCCAGTGTCTCATTGTCAATTACGGCCATTGGCCGCGAAGATCTGGATCGTCGCCGAAGGGACTTGGATCGCCTGAGACGACGTTTCCGGTCCTTCTCGAAGGGCCTTGGTCTGACAATGGAAGGGCCGCTCCACCGGGGCGGCCCTTCTTTATTGTCCCGCGCCCTGTCCTGCACGGGAAAAACAGCCCGGCATAAAGCGAACCGTTCGTGAATTCCTAACCAAAAACCGTTGAAATTGATTATAGTGGCCGGAATATTCGGCGAGAGCGCCGGTTCACAGGTAATCAGGTGACAAATATGACATTTACGCCCCGCCAGCGCCCGGTAGTCCTTTGCGTTATGGATGGCTGGGGCTGGCGCGACGATAAACGGGACAACGCGATCCGCCTCGCCGACACACCCTGCTTCGACCGGTTATGGCGCGAAAAACCGCACGCCTTTCTCGATACGAGCGGAACCGATGTCGGTCTGCCTGGGGGGCAGATGGGGAATTCCGAAGTCGGACATCTCAATCTCGGCGCCGGCCGGGTCGTCGACCAGGATATCCGTCGCATCGATGCCGCGATTGAAGAAGGGTCGCTTTCGTCCAATGGTACGCTGACCGAGTTCATCGGAAAGCTCCGCGCCAGCGGCGGCGTCTGCCATCTTATGGGCCTGATTTCGCCGGGCGGCGTCCATTCGCACCAGGATCAGATCGTCGCCCTGGCCGGCATCGTCAGCGGAGCCGGTCTCCCTGTCGCCATCCATGCCTTTCTCGACGGGCGCGACACGCCGCCGCGCAGCGCCGATGGCTATATGAAGGATTTTCTCGCCGCCCTCGACGGCATGAACGGTGTCACGGTTGCGACTGTTACCGGCCGGTTCTACGCCATGGACCGCGACAAAAGGTGGGAACGCGTGTCGCAGGCCTACGAAGCGCTGGTTTCCGCGTCGGGCGAGCAGGCCAGCGACGCCATGGCGGCCATTGAGACGAGTTATGCGGCGGATATCGGCGACGAGTTCGTTTTGCCTACGGTTGTTGGCGATTATGCGGGCATGCGGGACGGAGACGGCTTACTGATGGGCAATTTCCGGGCCGACCGTGCGCGTGAAATCCTGACAGCGATGCTGGATCCGGCGTTCGAAGGGTTCGGGCGGAGCCGCGCTGTCTCGTTTTCTGCAGCCGCTGGACTGGTGGAATATTCGGAGACTTTGGCGGGCTGGATGAGCAGCCTGTTCCCGCCGGTGACGCTGGATGCCATTTTCGCCGAGCTGGTTTCGAACGCCGGGCTGAAACAGTTCCGCATCGCCGAAACCGAAAAATACGCGCATGTCACGTTTTTCTTCAACGGCGGCGTGGAAACGCCCTACCCGGGCGAGGAGCGCGCGCTGATTCCCTCCCCCAAGGTCGCTACCTACGACCTGCAGCCGGAAATGTCGGCCCGCGAGGTCACCGACCGGCTGGTCGAAGCCATCGAATCGAAACAGTACGACTTTATCTTTGTGAATTACGCCAACCCGGACATGGTAGGTCATACCGGCATTCTGTCCGCTGCGATCACGGCGATCGAAACGGTGGACGAGTGTCTCGGCCGGCTGGACGATGCCGTATCGGCGGCGGGCGGCGCCCTGCTGATCACGGCCGACCATGGCAATGCCGAGACCATGACGGACCAGGAAACCGGCGCGCCGATGACTTCGCATACCACCAACCCGGTGCCTCTCATCCTGTCCAGCGTCCGCGACGGCGAAAAAGGCCTGCAGGACGGACGTCTGGCGGATGTCGCGCCCACGCTGCTGGACCTCATGGGTATGGAACGCCCCGAGCAGATGACGGGACGGTCGCTGATCGGCAGCCCGGTCGTTTCGGAAGGACAGAAAACTGAAACCGCGTCGGCGTAACCTTCTCGGACCCGCCAGACTGGCGCTCACGACCGCCACGCTAATGGCCGTGACAGCGGTCATTCCGGTACGTTCGCAAACAGCGATTCCGGCCGAACAAGGTAAACCGGAGACCCTTCGATCCACCGAGAAAGCATTCCGTGACGCAAACCGGCGCGCCGCCAGGCTCGCCCGGGAAGCCCAACTCTCGGAGAAAGAAATCGCTGCACTGCGACAGGATCTTATCGCCGTGGCGTCGCGCGCGCGCGGCCGTGCGTCAAAGATAGAGAACATCGAATCGTCCTTGCGCGACCTGACCGCAAGCGAATCCATCAAGCGAAGCGCCCTCGATTCCCGTCGCAAGCAGCTGGCCTCCCTGATCGCCGCGCTGCAACGATTCGCCCTGAATGCGCCGACGGCTCTGATCGCCATGCCGACGCCCGCAGCGGAAACAATCCGAAGCGCCCTCCTGCTGCGGGGCACCGTGCCGGCAGTCTCCGATCGTGCACGAGAGCTGTCCGAGGATCTCAAATCGTATTCCGAGGTTCGAAGTTCCCTCATCCGAACGCGCAGCCAGCTGGACGAAGAACGCGCCGCCTTCGACAGGGAACGCACTGTTCTCGCAAAGCTCATCGCACAGAAAGCACAGGCATTGCGAGGCGCGCGCGACGAACAGAAACAGGCGGCGGCGCAAGCCGACCGGCTGGGCCGCGAAGCCCGAAATCTCCGCGACCTCATGGCGAGAATAGAAGCAAGGCGTCGGAACGACCTGTCAAGGAAGCCCGCCCTCCCTCCCGCGGCATCGACAAATTATCGTGAAGACTATCGGGAAACAGCGCCTCCCGAAGCCGTCGCGCCGGCTTCGGGCTCGGATCAACGGAAGGTCGCGGCACTCCCCACCGCAAGGAACGGCAGGGAGCGTATCATCCTCCCCAGAGCCGGAAATCTGCCGGTCCCCGGCCGCATTATCGGACGCTTCAAGTCGGAAAAAGACGGGTTGCAAAGCGACGGCATAACGATCCGGACCATACCCGGGGCGACCGTAACGGCATCGCGGGGCGGAAGAGTGGTCTTTTCGGGTCCGTTCAAGGGTCTGGGCAAACTATTGATAATCGAGCATCGTGGCGCCTATCATCTGCTTCTTTCAGGGCTGGAGCGGATCGATGCGGTGGTGGGCGATACGGTGCTCGCTGGCGAACCGGTTGGCGTCATGCCTGCCACGCGCGAAGAAGCGCCGACCTTGTATCTCGAACTGCGTCGCAGGGGCCAACCGGTCAATCCGACGCCATGGCTAGCATCACGATGAAACAGGAAAAACGGATGATTTCCAGATCTATTATGACGGCGGCAGCCGCTATTGCCTTTCTCGCGATCCCGGCCAGCGGCATCGCCCAGAACAACAGCTCGGAAACCTATCGGCAACTCGATCTGTTCGGCGACGTTTTCGAACGGGTCCGCGCCGATTACGTGGAGCAGGTCGGCGATGAAGACCTGATCGAAGCCGCTATCAACGGCATGCTCACGTCTCTGGATCCGCACTCCAGCTATATGAGCCCGAAAAGCTTCAAGGACATGCAGGTTCAGACGAAGGGCGAGTTCGGCGGTCTCGGCATCGAGGTCACGATGGAGAACGGCTTCGTCAAGGTAGTCTCGCCGATCGACGACACGCCGGCGTTCCGCGCCGGCCTGCAATCCGGCGATCTGATTACCCATCTGGACGAAGAAGCGGTTCAGGGCCTTACCCTGGCGCAGGCCGTCGAGAAAATGCGCGGCAAGGTCGGAGAGGACATCAAGCTGACAATCCGCCGCGAAGGCCGCGAACCGTTCGACGTGACGATTACCCGCGACAATATCCGGATCCGCTCCACCCGCTGGCGGACGGAAGGCGATGTTGGCTATATCCGGATAACTTCGTTCAGCGAGCAGTCCTATGACGGGCTCGAATCGGGCATGAAGAAGATCAAGGAAAAGCTTGGCTCGAAGCTGAAAGGCATCGTTCTGGACCTCCGCAATAATCCAGGGGGGCTCCTCGACCAGGCGATCAAGATTTCCGACGCCTTCCTCGACCGGGGTGAAATCGTCTCGACCCGGTCTCGCCGGGCCGACGACGCGACGCGGCATAACGCAAAACCAGGCGATCTCGCGGAAAAACTGCCGATGGTGGTGCTGGTCAATGGCGGCTCGGCGTCAGCATCGGAAATCGTTGCCGGCGCGCTGCAGGATCACCGTCGCGCCATCGTTCTCGGGACGCGAACCTTCGGAAAAGGCTCGGTGCAGACGATCATGCCGCTTTCGGGACATGGCGCTATCCGGTTAACGACCGCCCGCTACTACACGCCTTCCGGCAGGTCGATCCAGGCCAAGGGAATCGAACCGGATATCGAGGTCCGGCAAGCCAAGCTGGAAGATGTAGACAACGCGCAAAGGCGGCGGGAAGAAGACCTTCGGGGCGCACTGGACAACACAAAAAAGCCGGAAGAACCCGCTGAGACCGAAGAGAAACCAGCTGCCGAGAAGAAGGCGCCGGAAGCGAAGCCGTTTGACTACCAGCTTCGGCGAGCGCTCGACATTATTGCGGGTATAGCGCTGTACAACCAGCGGGTCAGCAACTGAAGGGACATCGGAAAGGCTGACGTCGTCCGACGCCAGCCGATCGGAAGCAGATGGTCGAGGGTAACGGGCTTACGCGCCGGCGGTGGGGAATTCGACTGCCGGCGACCCTGCTTGCGATCGCCGTAATTTCTACGGCGGGGATGGCGCTCTGGGTCCTGATGTCCCCGGTGCCGGAAGAATCGGCGCCGTCTCCAGGCGACATGGCGGTCATCGAAGAACCGAAACCGGACACGGCGAAGCCCGAACAGCCGCCGCTCGACCAGCAGGACAGGCCTGAACCCGGCTCGCCTGAACCCGGGACAGCCGCGACTGAACCGCTGAAAGCTGCGCCTGAACCGGTGTCGTCACAAACGGCGGACGATCCTGCGACAACCGGAAGGCAATCCGCCCAGCCAACGCCGCAGGACTCACCGACGACGCCGTCAGCGCCCCCCGTCGAAACACCGAAAGCCGTTGAGAACCCCGCTCCGCCTGCGCCGCCGACGCCGGAATCGTCGCCGGCTGAGCCCGGCAAGCCGGAAGTATCGGCGTCTCCTCCATCCGCCACGCCAGCGAAAGCGAGAGAGAAGAAGCCGGAGCCGCAACCGGCGGACCCGGCTTCCGGCGCCGTCACCGCGCCTCCGTTGCCGGCGACCGCGCCGAAATTGCCGCCGCCGCCCCGCAGCGCGGCGCTACGGAAGGCTCCCGATCCCGCGCTGATCGAAACGTCCCGCCAGGGCCCGTTGCCGATTGTCGGACAGGACGGTCGCGAAGCTTGGCGGGTTTATGCAAGGCCCTTCGATCAGAGCGATCGACGCCCGCGCGTATCGGTCGTCCTGTACGGCGTAGGACAAAGCGCGTCAGCGACGCAGACTGCCATTCAGGGGCTGCCCGGGGCGATCACGCTTGCCTTTTCGCCCTACGCGGACAACCTGAAAAAACATATCTCGGAAGCCCGTCTTGCGGGGCACGAAGTCCTGATGATGCTGCCGATGGAACCGACCAACTATCCGCAGTTCGACCCCGGCCCCAAAGGACTGCTGACCACTCTCGACCCGAAAGCCAATATCGACCGGCTGGAATGGGTCCTGTCGCGCAGTAGCGGATATATCGGCGTCGCGAGCTATATGGGATCGCGATTCGCACGCACGCATAGCCATATGAATCTTGTCCTCGAACAGCTACGACGGCGCGGGCTCCTTTATCTGGAAAGCGAAACCGCCGCGACCACGCTTGTGGGCGAGATGGCCAAGCTCGTTCGCATCCCCTATGCCGGAAACGCGCTGTATCTTGACCAGCGCGCGTCGCGTCCGGCCATCGAAAGCCAGCTCAGGGAACTTGAAAATCTGGCCAGACGCCAGGGCCAGGCCGTGGCAATGGCGTACCCCTATCCCGTGACCCTGGAACGCCTTTCATTGTGGAGCCGCGAAGTTTCGAAACGCGGCTTTGCGCTTGCGCCGGTCTCCGCGCTCGCTCGACGCGGCGGATGACGGAAATCGTTCAGACGGGTTTCGATTCGTGACCGACACCGACTACCGTCCCTGTGTCGCGATCACGCTGTTCAACAATGATGGACAGGTTCTGGTCGCCGAACGCAACGATGTTGACGAACCCTGCTGGCAATTACCGCAGGGGGGCATCGATGCAGGGGAAACTCCCGCGGAGGCCGCGTTCCGGGAAATGGCCGAAGAAATCGGCACCGGGTCGGCCGTCATGCTCGAGGAAGCCACGACATGGGTCACGTACGACTGGCCGGAAAATGTCGACCGGACGCCGGGAAAAGGCCGCTACCGCGGGCAGCGAGTCAAACCGGTGGCCTTGCGTTTTACGGGGGACGATGACGAAATCGACCTGAATACCGCCCACCCGGAATTCCGCGCATGGCGCTGGGTCGAACTTAATGAAATCCCGGCTCTGATCGTTGATTTCAAGCGACCGCTATACGACGCCATTGTCGAAGCGTTCGGCAGCCTGGCTGACGTACGGGGAACGCGCGGCTGAGCGCTGTATCGGTAGTGGACTTATCGGCCAGAGTGCGTATCGGTCACAGCGCTTCCGAACCGGTTTCTCCGGTACGGATGCGAACCGCATCGGCAACATCCAGCACGAAGATCTTGCCATCCCCAATTTTGCCCGTATTGGCACTCTCTCGAAGCGTCGAAATCACCCGTTCCGCGACTTCGTCGGGAACCGCTATCTCGATCTTGATCTTGGGTACGAAATGAATCTCGTATTCAGCGCCACGATAAATCTCGGTGTGCCCGCCCTGCCGGCCGAACCCCTTGACCTCGCTGACCGTCATGCCGCTGACGCCCAGCGGCGACAACGCCTCACGCACCTCGTCGAGCTTGGAAGGTTTGATAACCGCAATAATCAGTTTCATGGTCTGTCCCCCGAATCTGTCCGGCTCTTACAACCGACCGATCAAAGATTGTAACCGCGTTCGCCATGCGAGGTGATGTCGAGTCCTTCGGTCTCATCTTCCTCGTTCACACGGAGCGGCGTAATTGCTTTCACGATCATCAGGATAACAATGCTGCCGATCAACGCGATCGCTGCCGTCGCCAGAGCCCCGACGATCTGAACATAGAGCTGACTGCCCATTGTCATGCCGTCCTTGGCGAACCCGAGACCGCCCATTGACGGTGCGGCCAGGAAGGCGGTCATGATCGTACCTGTCAACCCGCCGACGCCGTGGACCGCAAACACATCGAGCGAATCGTCGATCTTCAGAGCGTTCTTCACAAGGCCGACAAGGACATAACAGATAATGCTGGCCATCACGCCGAGGACCAGGGCGCCAACGGGTCCGACGAAGCCCGAAGCCGGTGTGATCGTGGCCAGTCCGGCAATGGTGCCTGTTACGAAACCCACGAGGCTGGGCTTGCCGTATTTCATCCATTCGATCGTCATCCAGGTCAATGACGCGACCGCGGCGGAAATATGGGTCACCGTGATCGCCATCCCTGCACCGCCATTCGCCCCGAGCGCGCTGCCGCCGTTAAAACCGAACCAGCCGACCCAGAGCATCGCCGCGCCGATCATGACCATCCCGGGATTGTGCGGGGGGGAGACCTCGCGTGGAAATCCGCGCCGGGAGCCAAGCATCCTGGCAATCACCAACGCGGAAATTCCGGCCGTCAGATGGACAACCAGCCCGCCGGCAAAATCCATGACGCCCATATCGGCCAGCCAGCCGCCGCCCCAGATCCAGTGCGTCACGGGGACATAGACGATCAAAAGCCATAGGCCGCTGAACAGCAGGACTGCGGGAAAGGTGATGCGTTCGACATAGGCCCCGACGATGAGCGCCGGCGTGATAATGGCGAACGTCATCTGGAAGGCGAAAAATACGATCTCGGGAATGGTACCCGATGCCGCGTCCGTTCCGACACCGGAGAGAAACGCCTTACCGAATCCACCGATCCAGGCGTTTGCTGCGCCGCCATCTCCGAACGCAAGGCTGTAACCCACAATCAGCCACAAAACCGACATCAGGCAGCAGATCGCCGAACAGTGCATGAGAACCGACAGGACACTGCGCGACCGGACCAGGCCGCCATAGAAGAGCGCGAGCCCCGGCATCGTCATGAAGAGCACCAGTGCGGTCGCGGTCATGATCCACGCCGTATCGGCGCCTGAAATTTTCGATGCTTCCTGAGCAAATGCATCGCCGCCAAAGCCGACCGACAGCAAACCGGCCAGCAAGACCAGCGTGAACGAAAGACGCAAATTCGTCATGCTACCCCCCCGAAATCTACTTGTTACGAACGCGAGCCATGGCATCCGGCTTAAATGTCAGTCTTACACAGATCGTTCGGGATTCCTATCGCGAACCCGTTTGAGCCGGCAGGGAAGCGGATGAAAGGGGTCAGGCCGCCCGATCGAAAGCCGCCAGTAGAGCGCGGGCAATCTTCAGCTCGGCCTCTGCCGCAGCCCGATCGCCTTCTTTGGCGTCATTCACGGCCTCTTCCGCCGCGCGGACTCGGTCTTCGATCGCCGACCAGTCCGCGTCATCGAGCAGAACGGCTTCATCGGCCAGCACGGTGCAGCGTTCGGGCGTTACCTCGGCAAACCCGCCCGAAACGAATACCCGTTTCGATACAGCATTGTTCTCGTAGATCGAGATAACGCCGGTACGAACAGTGGAAATCATCGGCGCATGGCGAGGCAGCACGCCGAAATCGCCCTCGGCTCCCGGCACCACGATCATATCGAAGGCATCCGAAACGAGAAGGCTTTCGGGCGCCACCAGTTCGAACTGCACCTGATCGGCCATTGCGTCTTATCTCCGTATCCGGTGGGCCTGAATCAGGCGGCTTCCGCCGCCATCTTCTTGGCCTTGTCGATGGCTTCCTCGATCGTGCCGACCATATAGAAAGCCGCCTCGGGAAGGTCGTCATACTCGCCGTCAACCAGCCCCTGGAAACCCTTGATGGTGTCTTCGAGGCTTACCAGCACGCCGGGGAAACCGGTGAACACTTCGGCGACGTGGAAGGGCTGCGACAGGAAGCGCTGGATCTTCCGCGCGCGGGACACGACCTGCTTGTCCTCTTCTGAAAGCTCGTCCATCCCGAGAATGGCGATGATGTCCTGGAGGCTCTTGTAGCGCTGCAGAACCTCCTGCACCGCGCGGGCGCATCGGTAATGATCCTCGCCGAGAATGCGCGGGTCGAGAATACGAGAGGTCGAATCGAGCGGATCGACCGCCGGATAAATACCAAGTTCCGCGATCTGGCGGGACAGCACCGTCGTGGCGTCCAGATGCGCAAACGAGGTCGCCGGCGCAGGGTCGGTCAGATCGTCGGCCGGGACGTAAATGGCCTGAACCGAGGTGATCGATCCCTTGTTGGTGGTGGTGATTCGCTCCTGCAGGGCGCCCATGTCGGTCGCCAGCGTCGGCTGGTACCCCACCGCCGACGGGATGCGGCCCAGCAGCGCGGACACTTCCGAGCCCGCCTGGGTAAAGCGGAAGATGTTGTCGACGAACAGCAGCACATCCTGCCCTTCGGCATCGCGGAAATATTCCGCCAGCGTCAGGCCGGTCAGCGCGACCCGGGCGCGGGCGCCCGGCGGCTCGTTCATCTGGCCGTAAACCAGGGCGGCTTTCGAATCGCCTTCGAGATTGATAACGCCGGACTCGATCATCTCGTGATAGAGATCGTTGCCCTCGCGCGTCCGCTCGCCGACACCGGCGAACACAGAATAGCCGCCATGCGCCTTCGCGATGTTGTTGATCAGTTCCATGATCAGCACGGTCTTGCCGACGCCGGCGCCGCCGAACAGCCCGACCTTGCCGCCACGCGCATATGGCGCGAGCAGATCCACCACCTTGATACCCGTGACGAGCACTTCGGTTTCGGTCGACTGCTCGATGAATTCCGGAGCCGCACGATGGATCGGGAGACGGTTCTGGGTCTCGACCGGACCACGCTCGTCCACCGGCTCGCCGACTACGTTGAGAATACGGCCAAGCGTCTCGGGGCCGACCGGTACGCTGATGGGATCGCCGGTATCCTCGACTTCCTGGCCGCGAACCAGACCTTCCGTGGAGTCCATGGCGATGCTGCGCACCGTCGATTCACCGAGATGCTGCGCGACTTCCAGCACCAGCGTGCCGTAATCCGCCTTGGTGTGAAGTGCGTTCAGAATGTTGGGCAACTGCCCATCGAACTGCACATCGACCACCGCGCCCATGACCTGGGTAATCCTGCCGACATTATTGGTGCTATCCGCCATAATCCATCCTCGCTCGTTTGCCGACACCGCCCCTAAAGGGCTTCTGCGCCGGAAATAATTTCAATAAGTTCGCTTGTAATGACCGCCTGACGCGTCCGGTTATAGGTCAGTGTCAGCCGGTCGATCATTTCGCCTGCATTGCGGGTCGCGTTGTCCATCGCCGTCATGCGGGCGCCGTGCTCGGACGCCGCATTCTCAAGCAGGGCGTGATAGATCTGCACCGCAAGATTACGCGGCAGCAGGTCTTCCAGAATTCCTTCCTCGTCGGGTTCGAATTCGTAGCTTCCCTGCGGACCGCCACCGGCGCCATCGACCGTCTCTTTGGCCTCGCCAGCATCTTCGACCGAGAACGGTATCAGCTGCTCTCCGGTAACGACCTGGGAAATCACCGACCTGAACTGGTTGTAGACCACCGTGCAGACATCGATCTCGCCGCCCTCGAACATCTGGAGTATCCGATCCGCGATTTGCTTCGCAACGCCGAAGGTCAGCGTCGGGCGGGCAATATCTTCATAGCTGTCGACGATCAACGACCGGAACTCACGGCGCAGCAGGTCCCTGCCCTTGCGACCGACACAGAGAAGTTTGACTTCCTTGCCGTCCTGGCGAAGTGCCCTGACGCGCTGACGCACGCCGCGGACGATAGAACCGTTGAACCCGCCGCAAAGGCCGCGGTCCGACGTCATCACTACGATCAGGTGAACATCGCTCTTTCCGGTTCCAGCCAGCAGCGCAGGCCCGCCGGCGGACTGCGCCGTGCCGCTGGCCAGAGAGTTCAGCATACGGGCCATTCTTTCGGAATAGGGCCGCGCCGCTTCCGCCTGCTCCTGAGCGCGACGTAGCTTGGCCGCCGCCACCATCTTCATGGCGGACGTGATCTTCTGCGTCGATTTGACGCTGTTAATCCGGATCCGGAGATCTTTAAGGCTCGGCATCGGGCGTCAAACCCTCTCCTTCAGTCTGTCTGTCGGTTCTGCCCGATCAGCTGTCGATGAATGACTTGGCGTAGGCTTCGCAGGCTGCTTTCAGCTTTTCCGACGTCTCGCCGGTCAGCTCGAGCTTCTCGCGGATGTCGGCAAGAATATCAGCATGGTTGCTGCGAATATCCGACATCAGCCCTTCTTCGAAGCGGGTCACAGCCGTAACCGGTAGTGAATCGAGATAACCGTTGACGCCGGCAAAGATCGCGACCACCTGTTCCTCCACGGGCAGCGGCGAATATTGCGGCTGCTTCAGAAGCTCGGTGAGACGTTCGCCCCGGTTGAGAAGACGCTGCGTGGAAGCATCGAGATCGGAAGCGAACTGCGCAAAGGCCGCCATTTCGCGATACTGCGCCAGTTCCAGCTTGATCGACCCGGCAACCTGTTTCATCGCGCGGACCTGCGCGGCGGAACCGACGCGGCTCACCGACAGGCCGACATTCACCGCCGGCCGGATGCCTGAGTAGAACAGGTCGGTCTCCAGGAAGATCTGACCGTCGGTAATCGAAATCACGTTGGTCGGAATATAGGCCGACACGTCGCCTGCCTGGGTCTCAATGATCGGCAACGCGGTCAGCGACCCGCCGCCGTGCTCGTCACTCATTTTCGCGGCGCGCTCCAGCAGGCGAGAATGCAGATAGAACACGTCGCCCGGATAGGCTTCGCGTCCCGGCGGGCGGCGCAGCAGAAGCGACATCTGACGATAGGCAACCGCCTGTTTCGACAGATCGTCGTAGATGATCAGCGCATGCTTGCCGTTGTCGCGGAACCATTCGCCCATCGCGCAACCGGTATAGGGCGCGAGGTACTGCATCGGCGCGGGTTCAGATGCGGTCGCCGCGACCACGATCGAATACTCCATCGCACCATTGTCTTCGAGCGCCTTGACGATCTGCGCGACCGTCGAGCGCTTCTGACCGATCGCGACATAGATGCAGTAGAGCTTTTTCGATTCGTCGTCGCCGGCGTTGACGGTCTTCTGATTGAGAATGGTATCGATTGCGACGGCAGTCTTTCCCGTCTGCCGGTCGCCAATAATCAGTTCGCGCTGGCCGCGACCGACGGGAATCAGGCTGTCGATCGCCTTGAGGCCGGTCTGCATCGGTTCGGTGACCGATTTACGCGGAATAATGCCGGGCGCCTTCACGTCCACGCGCGACCGTTCGGTCGTTTCGATCGGTCCCTTGCCATCAATCGGGTTGCCAAGGCCGTCGACCACGCGGCCAAGCAGCGCTTCGCCGACAGGCACATCGACGATCGAGCCCGTACGCTTGACCGTGTCGCCTTCCTTGATCGTCCGGTCGTCACCGAAAATCACGACGCCGACATTGTCTGTTTCCAGGTTCAGCGCCATCCCGGCGATGCCGCCCGGGAATTCGACGAGTTCGCCTGCCTGTACATTGTCGAGCCCGTAGATACGGGCGATGCCGTCACCGACGGACAG
>Ga0181587_10003414_pt1 | contig 13214 bp, 14 predicted proteins | sample 071ome_27_FD_132463 | JGI IMG/M metagenome (GOLD analysis project Ga0181587, IMG submission 132463) | Coastal salt marsh microbial communities from the Groves Creek Marsh, Skidaway Island, Georgia - 071409AT metaG (megahit assembly) | ecosystem: Environmental > Aquatic > Marine > Intertidal...
ACCTACATTGACATGGTCGCCATATACACAGTGCGCACCCTGTTTGCCGGGACACCAGGTTTTACCTGGGCTTCGACGGTGAATATGCGCATTGATTACCTGCAGCCGGTGCTCGGCCCTAGGTTCAGAATCAGGGGTGAATTAATTAACGATGGGCGTACCACGTGCCTGGTGGCGACCAGTTTTTTCGATGAGAACGGGGATAAATTGGTTTACGCGATTACCACGTTGCGCAAGCATGCGCAGTTGGCCTGAATTTCAGCAGGAGAGAGCCGGGCTGGAGCCCGGCTCGATCGTCCGTCCGGTAACAGCGAACTGTTACATGGAATAGCCTTTTTCGTCATGGTCTGTGATATCACAGCCCATCTGCTCTTCCTCGTCAGATATCCTGATTCCGGAGGTGAGTGCTCCCACGACTTTAAGGATTATGAAGGTCAGAACGGCGGTATATATTGCCGTGGCCAGAATGCCGGTAATCTGAACTCCCAGCTGTGAACCCATAGTCATTCCATCGGCATACCCGTTGCCACTGAATACGCCCAGGTTTTGGGACACCAGGATGCCCGCTAGAAAAGTTCCCAGCATGCCACCAACGCCGTGAACTGGAAATACATCCAGAGAGTCATCGATTTTCAGCTTGTTCTTCATGGTGGTGGTGGCGAAATAACAGATTGCGCCGCCGGCTATGCCTACTAGCATTCCCCCCGCCGGACCCACCGAGCCGGACGCCGGCGTGATGGTTGCCAGCCCCGCGACCATACCGGTTACAGCGCCAAGGGCACTCGGCTTGCCGTGCTTGACCCACTCAATACCCATCCAGGTTAAGGCGCCTGCAGAAGCCGAGAGGTGGGTTGCTATGAGAGCCATGCCAGCTCCGCCGTTTGCGGCCAGTGCGCTGCCGGCATTAAAGCCGAACCATCCAACCCAAAGCATGCCTGCCCCGGTTACTGTCATGGTCATATTGTGAGGGACCATCGCGGAGGAGAGGAAACCATTCCGCTGACCCAGCATCAGAGCCGCGACCACGGCGGCCACACCTGCGGTTACGTGGACAACGGTTCCTCCGGCAAAATCTATCAGTCCCATCTGGCCCAGCCAGCCGCCGCCCCAAACCCAGTTCGCAACCGGGAAATACACCAGCAGTGCCCACAGCCCACTGAACAGCATCATTGACGAAAACTTCATGCGTTCCGCAAAGGCGCCGACAATGAGAGCGGGTGTGATGATGGCGAAGGTCATCTGGAAGGCAGCAAATACGGTTTCGGGAATGTCTCCGGACATCGAGTCAATGACTACGCCGTTAAAAAAGGCCTTGCTCAACCCTCCCCAGTAGGGAGACTCGGAAGGCCCAAAGGCGATGCTGTATCCCACCACTAGCCATAATATAGAAATCATTATGGTGATGGCGAAGCATTGCATAAGTATGGATAGAACGTTTTTCGTCCTTACCAGACCTCCGTAAAAGAGCGAAAGACCGGGTATGGTCATGAACAGCACGAGCGCAGTGGAAGTAAGAATCCAGGCCGTATTCGCTCCGTCTACTGCATCGCCCTGGGCAAACGCCATAGACGGCGCTAGCAGTGCCGATAGGATCAGCGGTATGATTTTCAAGCTTTTTATTGTAAGCATTTTGATCCCCTCATTTTTTGTTATAGTGCATCGTTTCCGGTTTCCCCGGTTCGAATTCTGATTGCCTGCTCCAGACTACTGACAAAAATTTTGCCATCCCCTATCTGGCCAGTTTGGGCAGCTTTACAGATGACTTCTATGGCCTGATCAAGAAGGCCATCTTCTACTGCTACTTCTATCTTGGCTTTCGGTAGGAAGTCGATGACGTATTCAGCTCCGCGGTACAACTCGGTGTGTCCTTTCTGGCGCCCGAATCCTTTTACCTCGGTTATCGTCATCCCATTAACGCCGAGTTCGGATAGAGCTTCGCGAACATCATCAGATTTGAACGGTTTTATAATCGCCGTGATTAATTTCATGGTGTGTCTCCCGCCATATGGTGTTTTCTTTTTTTCCTGTGAGCCGCTATTCGAATGACTGCGCTTGGACAGCGGCTGCACTGCTTGGAACTCGGTAACAGAACAACTGGTACCTGCCGGAGTTTTGCAAGGATTTTGACTTTACCATGCCGTTTCAAAAAGCACCAACGGTGTGCTCGGGTGCGCCATGATTTAGCAGTTTAGTATCTCGTTTTCGATGTCCGCGCATCCTTTGGCAATAAATCACATTGCCACCCCGACAGTATTGGCACCAAGTTGGTGCACGATTTGAGAAATTGTTCAGACCTATTCGGCAGTAAACAAAGCCGTCCGGTAAAAAAAGGGTGACTATCCAGGGAGGGGATTTTGGATAGCCACCCGAGGGGGGGGAATTATCGACAGTGGCGGTTCATTGTCGGGGGCGGAGCTTACTTAACCCTGAATGTCCCTGACCGACTTGATGAGCGGTAACATAATAAAAATGAAAACCACTATGAAGGTTGCTCCCAGCAAGTTCAGTGCGATGGGTAATCCCCGGCTCTCGGCAATCGAGCCGACAATAGGACCAGTCGCAATGAAGCCCAATCTAAACGCGAAACTTGTCAGAGAGTTCGCTGTTGCGCGAAAGCTACTGGGAACGCGGCGATTCAACGCGTTAATAAGGATTACCTGTACCAGGCCCCGACCAAAAAACAACGCCAGACAGATACCGATGCCAGCCCAGCCCTTAAGCCATGCCATGCCAAAAAAGCCCAGCACGGGAAGGAAGCCTATCAGGCTCAGCGCAGCTATTGCCCCATGTCGGCGCTCGATATTGAAGCCCCATTTGCTTGCCAGGCCTACCGTCAAACTCTGGGTAAACCACAACATCCCGAACGCTGCCAGTGAGATGCCCCGTGATTCCCAATAGGGTTGCACCAGCCAGACAACATGAATAGTCGCGAGGTTATAAACGGGTATTGCTATGAACACGTTTCGTAATACTCGATCACCGCGCCACATGTACTGCATAACCTCGGCGAACCTCAGCCTTTTATCGATACGCCGATCTGCTTGATGTGGCGGTTCCACCACCAGAAGAGCTAACAATGTACAGACCCAAGCGGCAAGGGACTGACCGAGAACCATAACCTCGAATGAATATGATGCCAGCAGACCGCCCAGCAAGGCACCCAGCCCTTCTGCACATGATTTGATAAAACCAAGAGTCGCCAGGCCGCGGCTGTGCGGCGAATCGTAGTCCTGATCCAGAGCTTTTTCGGAGTCGTACAGCAGAGCGAGATCGGCACCAGAAAGCAGGCTGCCTGCGATGCCTACGGTAATCTCGAATAGCATCAAGCTAGTTAAGCCGTCGGCAAAATTCAGTAAAAAATAGCCAAGGCCGTGCACAAAACTTCCAGCCAGCAGTGCAATGCGACGGCCGAACAGATCCGCGAAGTATCCAGAAGGTGCCTCGAGTAATACTATGGTTGCGGCATAAATTGTCTGCAGATAAAAAATTTCCGCGAGACCGAGTCCTTTTGACATAAAGAAAGGAACGATAACTGGCAAGACGATCATAAAGCAGTGAAAAAACGCCAGACCGTAAACCAGATTTATGTTTCGTTGCATCTTAGTAATCACAATAGTCTTCCGTTACCCTGGCCGAAGCTCGGGCATTGATACTTGTAGAAGTGCAAAAAAAAGACCTCTAGGCGACTTGTCAGCTTAGAGGTCTTATCTTTGGCATAAAATTCAGTTTGTTACTGATAAGATTACTCCAGGCTTAACCTCCAGGTTTTCACCACGCACGAGATTGACCCGTGCCCCCAGGGGGACATGGTAGCCAGCAGGCTGTTAGTCATTTGTCGAAGATGGGTATTCACTTTCTACTCTTGGTGGTGTCGATTTTGGCTGAATAGTCTAAAACTTGAGTTTCCTGAAATTACAGGCCGCGCATTCTATTCCTTTTAGTGCGCGAGTCAACCTTTGGAAACGAATTCGATGCGAAAATATGCATTCGGTGTGAGTCTGATCACTTGAACGTTGACGCATTCAACGTTCAAGGCCAGTTCAGATGTTGGTTTTTGTATCAGCGGTACTCCAGCAGGAGGCGAGTAGCGACCCGCTGACGTTGTGCCAGATGCTGAACAAAGCTCCCGGCAGGGCTGCAGTGGCGGAAAAAAAATCCAGCGCCAGAGCGACTCCAAGCCCCGAATTCTGCATGCCCACTTCGATTGCTATGGTTTTACTCTGCTGCAGATTACAGCCACACAGGCGTGCCAGGGAGTACCCACCACTGAGCCCCACGGTATTGTGGAGTACTACTGCTACGACCGTAATCAATCCGATTTCGGCCAGTCGCCCGGCATTGAGTGCGACGATGATTGAAATAACAAGCAGGATAGCCAGGATGGACAGTGTAGGCAGCAGGAATTCAAGCCGACGTACAGTCGACCCGAATAACCGGTTCGCCGCTATGCCCAGTGATACGGGTATCAGTACTATCTGTGTAATATCTCCCAACATACCAAAGGTATCCACCGCAACCGTCGTTGCCAGGTATAAAGTGCATAAAAGTGGAGTTGCGATTACGCCGAGTAAGGTCGAAGTGAGGGTCATGCTGATTGACAGCGCCACGTCTCCTCGGGCCAGGTAGCAAATGACATTGGAGGCGGTTCCACCGGCGCAGCTGCCGACCAGTACCATGCCTGCGGTTAGCTCCGGACCCAATTGCAGCAACAACGATAAAAGGAATGCTGCTAACGGCATGACCAGAAATTGCAGTAAGACGCCGATCAATATCGGTCTTGGAAAAAGCACAATGCGTTTGAAATCATCTTCCGTAAGGGTGACTCCCATCAGGAACATTACCGCCGCAAGCAGGGGCACTATCATTGACTGCCAGGAGCTGAGGAGTTCCGGCGCCAGGAATGCCAGGACAGACATGAGAATTGCCCAGAGCGGGAAAAGGCGATTGAACAACACTAGCCGGGTCATATCGAGAAATCTGTCAAAAATCTGAAAAGGCGCAGGTTAACACGGCCGCGCGAAATCCAAGATTTTCAATCGGCGGCGAGCCATGGTAGCAGAGGAGTGGGCTGCTATACATAGATCGTTCTGCGCCGCATTGGAAACGCAATGTAACCTTTTACAGTTTAAATACGTCATACCATTAACGCCGCAATTTCCGACTTCGCAACGCCAACTGTCGGGTGGGGGAAAGGAGCGATTAATTGGCTAACCAGGGGGATAAGCATGACTAGAATTGTATTGCTCAGTGTATTGGTAACGACTCTTAGCGGGTGTCTTCTTACCGTTGATTCTGATGGGCGGATGCTCGATAGCACCTGGGATCGAGGTGATGTCAATCGCCTGGAAGTTGGTAGGACGGATAGTGCCTGGGTAATAAATACCTTTGGAGACCCAACTTCCCGTGTGGCCTATGCGGATGGCTCAGAAATCTGGAAATACCGCAACCGCTCGGAAAAAGACACTGAGGTAGGTCTGTTCCTGGTGTTTTCAGTGGACGTGGAACAAGAGTGGATAGAAACCCTGTCGATCGAATTCGAACGCGGCCTGGTGAGTAATTACTGGATCGAAGAGGACAGATTCTGATTGCAGGTGATGTGGCTCACTAGTGCTCCAGTGTGTCTAGCCAGCGATCCAGTTCGTCTAACTTCACCTTTATGACGTGTTTAGCGTCCGGAACCAACGAGGCATCGAGCCTGGCGCCCGCGGATTCGAGGCGCTGCGTTATGTCCGCCATCTGCTTGTGCCAGCGAAAATAATCTTTCTCGGCGATGCGCAAGAAGACAGGTAAACCCTCGAGTTCCGGCAGGGGTCCTGATTGCTTGATACGCCCGGGGACGGCGATTACCCCGTAGTAAGCGATCGGGTTTTTACTGGCAATCTCAAGCGCCGAACTGCCGCCGCTGGAAACGCCCAGCAGCAGCGTTTTGCCGTTTCTGATTGTTGAGTCTTTTTGCAGTTCGCCAATGACCTGGCTGATATTGTTTTCGCTGTCGCCGACAAATGAAAGGCCTTCCGGAGAGCCTGGCACCGCCACGACCCAGCCACGCTTGGTCATTTCGCGACCCAGCCAGAATTGAGCCCTCACTGCATACTCCTGGCCACTGCCCGCAGGGATCAATACGGCAAGGGGCCAGGGCCCGCTTCCAGCATCACGGGGCGAAAAAACCCAAACGCGAACATCGGGCTGACCCTGCAACGATACTGTCCGTTCTGCCCCGAGGGTAAGCATTGGGCTCAGTAACAGAATAGCAATTACCAGTAGTCTGGAAGGAACCATAGTGTCGTGTGTCCGCATATCTCCGCTGTGCCGCGCAAGTATAACAATCAACTCGATTTACCTGACAACGTGATGAGATAAAACAACACTTCCAGCGGCTGGGATTCAGTCAGAATAGCCAGGATACCTGCGGCTGGACGCGTTTCAGTCGCAACTGCGACAATGCTGTGTAACTTTTTTATTCATTGTCCGTCTATCTAGTCATATGTTGTCGCAATATCAAAAGACAATTATCGAGTACCGCAAACGCGTGTTCTCATTTGCCTTCTACAGCCTGCGCAATCGAGAGGATGCGGAGGACATCACTCAGGATGTGTTTATCAAGCTGTGGCAGCACTGGCGCAAGATTGACCATGACCGGGTGGGCGCGTGGTTGATGCGGGTGGCGCGCAATTCGGTGGTCGACCATGCTAGACGGCACAAAAATGACTGGCAACGAGTTAATACCGCGGAAAACCTGGGAGACCGGGTGGCTGAAGAAGACCCGGAACCGGAATTCCAGGAATTTCGCCAGCATCTGGAAATTGCGATCAGTTCATTGAACGAACCTTATCGGAGCATTTTGATTATGCGGGATATACAGGGTCTGAGTTACCAGGAAATAGAGCAGTCCCTGGACCTGAACCAGAGTCAGGTTAAAGTTTATCTGTATCGTGCCAGGCGCCAGCTGCGGGAAAACAGTACATTACGGCAGTGCGCCGCCGATCAAAACCTGCTGTCGATGGCCGGGGGCGGGAAATCTAAAAGTGATGCGACAAAGAGTGGGTCGCCAGTCAATTACGAGGGAACGAGTCATGTCAGGTAAACCCGGAACGCAGTGTCAGTTATACCAGCTGCATATTGATGCTTACCCCGATAACGAGTTGGAAGCGGCCAGGGCGGAAGAGCTGCGCGAGCATTTAGATCATTGTGATGCCTGCCGTCAGGAGCTTAATTACGCCATAGAGTTGCATCAGGCGGTCGTCAGCCTGCCCCTGCTGGACTGTTCGGACCTCGCACTTGAGCCTGTAGACCGGCTTTATGCGGGAGGCAGTGACAGACCAAGCCAACAGTCAACAGGTAGATTCTGGACAGCGTTGGGTGGGCTGATCGATACGATGCCAGCTCCCGTCCGTCTCGGAATTCCGGTAATTGCGGCGGTAGTGCTGTTGCTGCTACCGGGTAGCGAAATCTTGCTGCCCACCGCCAGTTCCCGACTTGAACTGGCTGACCAGTCATTCGTCGATGCCGCCGCCGATGAATATTCGCCGGCCGAGATAAGGCAGGCGCTGCAGGACCTTGAGCTGGCGCTGGATTACTTGGGAGAGATTAGTGAGCGCACGGAAGTGATGATTCAGGATCGTTTTTTATTGCGTCAGCTGGAGCGTTCCATGAATGCGTCGTTTACCAGCAATCCGGATAACGATGCGGGTAACGGACCGATTTAGTACGTTTTGCCACCTTGCGTGGCGAGAGAGGATAGATGATGAATCACAATAAGTTGATTTGTATTGCGGTGCTGGGATTGACCCTGATGCAGCCGGCGTTGGGGCAACAGAACGATGTGCTGGGCCATCCCGGTTATGTCGATTTCACCGAGCTGAACGAGATTGCCGGCAGCGAGCCAAGCGTCGAAGTGAGTCTCAAAGAGCCGTTGCTGAAACTGATAACCAACCTGCTCAGAAATAATGAAGAAGAAGCCGCCCAGTTTATTTCTACTCTGATCAGAGTCAGTGTGCGTGTCTTTGAGAGTAGTCGCATAGATACCGATCGTATGGCAGAGGCCATGACCGCAGTCGCCCGACGCCTGGATGCAGATAGCTGGGAACGGGTGGTCAGGGTGAGGGAAGGTTCAGATTATGTGGATGTGTATTTCCGGCTTTCGGAGGACGGCGAGCTTATCCACGGTATAGCCATAATGGTTGCCGAGCCCGATGAGACAGTGCTGGTCAACATTGTCGGCGATATCAGTCCCAACGATATCGGAGCGATCAGCGAACGTTTTGATCTGGATGAATTGACGGACATCGAGATTGAGGTTTCTGACTGATCGATGGCGGGTATTAATCCGGATCTCAGTCATCGCATTGAGTAACTCATCCCTGTCGATTGTGTTTGAGGCCTGGTATTGTCTGGCTGGAGCAATGGGCGCATCGTATATTCCGATAGCGAACGAGAGGCTTTATATTGCTCAATTCAGGCCTCTGACTTCCATGCGCTCATTGTCAGCCACGGTGATCCGGGTTCCGTCCAGGGTAGTGAATGACCGCGCTTCTAATTCGAACTTGTAAACTTTATAGCTTGCTGGCTCTGTTTGCCCTGCGCGATACAGATTTACAGTCAGAACCGTATGATCGTCCTGCCAGCGCTGGTAATAGAGAAAAGCTCCCGTGCCGACCATTAACACCAGGAACGCGTAGGCAGCAAAACGCAGATCAGATGCCATAGTAGTACCTGGGTCTCCAGACTGAGCCCTGGCGGACTCGGACCGGTCGACATGTTGATCGTTTCTTTGCCTTAAAATCAGGAAAGCAACAATGATCACGGTCAGGGTGATGATGGCTTTTCCCATCATGGTCGGGCACTCTGCTACTAATGGAATGACGATGATAGCAATCGGTATCGCTTGAATGCCAGAGCGGTTCTTGTAGGGAGACCGGGCAAGGCGATAGGATAGGGGCGGGTGCCACATTGGCAGCGTTGGGCTGCTTGCGTAGTGGTGCGCAATAGATAGAACGGAATGAAATCTCTGTCCACTCGGCGATACCCCTGTCCATGAAGCCGCGCGGTAACATAGTGCCTTCCGACAATCGCCAAACGACCAGTCATGACGAGAATCAGCCATCAAGATAGCTTCGTTGTCGATGGTATGCCGGATATGGATACCTCCGGCAGACCAACGTCATTTTTCGAATTCTGGCCAGCCTGGGTCATGTACCTGCCGGTCGTTATTCAATGGGTGTTCTTGGCCCTGCGGTATAGAAGCCTGTCCCTGCCATTGCTCGCTAATCCCTCGATACCGCTTTCTGGCATGGTCGGAGTTCCTAAAACAGCGGTTTTTGAACAGGCAGGAAGCCTGGCTCGCAGCTGGATATTGCCGTGGTTCGACTACGAGGTTACCGAAGAAAGCGCAGCAGATCAGAAATCGCGGGTGATGCGGTTATTGGCCGAAGCGGGGCTCGCACTGCCTCTCGTCGCCAAACCGAATCTTGGTTGTCGAGGAGCTGGGGTAAAACTTCTACAGTCAGAGACCGATTTACTCGACTATCTAATCTCCTTTCCCGTAGCAGGCAGTATTCAGTTTCAAAAATTGGCAGATTGGGAGCCTGAGGCTGGTGTTTTTTATGTTCGCCACCCCGATCAGCAAGCGGGCACGATTACGTCTCTGACTCTTAAATATATGCCCTATGTGATTGGAGACGGTAAGGCCACCCTGGGCGAACTGATTGGACGCGATCCCAGAGCCGGCAAGCTTCAGCACCTATACCAAGAGCGCCATTCTCAGAACTGGGACAAGGTTATCGCTGCGGATCAGCCATTCAGATTGGTGTTTGCTGCCAGCCATAGCCGCGGCGCGATATTTAGAGACGGCAATGCGTACATTACCGATAAACTGTCAAAAACCCTGGATACAATTTTCAGTGATATACCCGGTTTTCATTATGGTCGTCTCGATATCAAGTTTCGAAATCTGGACAGCTTTATGAATGGGGAGGAGTTTGCAATCGTTGAGATCAACGGAGCCAGTTCGGAATCGATCCATATTTGGGACCGGAACACTGGATTCTGTGAGGCCGTAGGGACTCTATTGCAACAGTATCGGACTCTATTTACCCTTGGGCATGCCAATCGTCAGCTTGGCTATCTGCCGCCGGGACTGCGCGCCCTGTGGCATGCGTGGCGGCGTGAAAGCCGGCTGGTTAAACAGTACCCAACTAACGACTGAAGACGGTTTCCACGAATCAAGGCTATGACAGACCCATTTCAGTTTAGTTTGAAATCCTCTTTATTGACAGCCAGCGTTCGTCATTTGCTGGGATTTGACGTTATGTCCCGTATCTATCGCGATAGGCCAGTGGGCATCAACAGCCGGGATTTTCTGCGCTATGTGCTAGATTCAGTCGGTGTAACGCTACAGGTCAATAGCCGGGACAGGCTGGACAGCATCCCAACTGAAGGTCCTCTGCTGATCGTCGCTAACCATCCACTAGGGGGGCTGGAGGGAGTTGCCATAGCAAGTTTGCTTATGGAAATTCGGCCCGATCTTCAGGTGTTGACCAATCAGTTGCTGCGTCGAATACCTGAGTTGGCCGAAATTTTTATCGGTGTAGATGTGCTGTCAAAAGATGCTGCCAGGCAAAATGTGGTCGGAATAAAACAGGCCCATTCTCATCTGAAAGGAGGAGGCGCATTACTCATTTTTCCGGCTGGGGTCGTATCCCGCTATCGGCTTAAGGACAGACTGGTCACAGATCAGCCCTGGGATCGACTGGTTGGTCAGTTGATCAGGCGCCATCAATGCCCCTGTCTGCCTATTCACGTAGGCGGTCGTAACAGTATGGCATTCTACGTAGCTGGACTACTCCACCCTCGTCTCGCAACAATAATGTTGCCCCGTCAATTGCTTAACAAGCGTGGTTACAGGTTGCCGCTGACCCCGGGTACTGCTATTCCCCATACCGAACTGGCCAGTCTCGATAACCCCCGGGCAATCACCGAATACCTGCGAATCAGCACCGAGGCGCTGGCACCCGCCGATAAAAACCTTGAGCAGCCGCGGCAATACAATTACAAGCAACTCGCTGCCGATATACAACGGGATAAACTGCAGGCAGCTATCGAGGCATTGCAGGATTGTCGACTGGTCGAGCACAGGGATTTTGACGTGTATTGTGCTCCCTACGGACGCTTGGGAGTCGTCATGGAGCAGATAGCTATTTCCCGGGAAGTGACATTTCGAATGGTTGGTGAAGGCACCGGGCTGCAAATGGATTCGGATCAATTCGACCCCAGTTATCTGCATTTATTCCTCTGGGATAGAACTGCGCGCAAAGTAGCTGGCGCCTATCGAATCGGGCTGGTCGACCGCATCGTCCAGCAGCACGGAGTAAAGGGGCTTTATACCCGGTCGTTGTACCGCTACAACGAAGCTTTTCTGGATCAACTGGGCTCTGCCATTGAGATGGGACGATCTTTTGTTCATCCCGAATATCAGCGACGACCGGTCGCGCTGAACCTGTTATGGCGTGGTATTGGCGCATTCATCAACGACAACCCCGGCTACCATACCCTGTTCGGGTCGGTTAGCATTTCCCGGGAATACACGGACCTCGCTCGCTCACTGATTGCTGAAACGTTGCTTGCCAATTTTCAAGCCGATGACTTTCAGGGCCTGGTAAAACCTATCATTCCCCACAAAGTGAGAAAACGGCTGTGGACGATTGAGACTCTTAAAGCGCTGGCAAATATAAAGATTCTGAGCAAACTGATAGGACGTTGTGATCCCGGCAAGGCGGTCCCGGTCCTGCTCAGGCATTATCTGTCCCTCAACGGTCGGCTGGTTTGCTTCAATGTTCACCAGAGCTTCAACCATTCGCTGGAGGGACTCATCATTGTTGATTTGCGCTTGTGTGACAGCAAGACTGCAATTCGTTTCATGGGAGAAGAAGGGTACAATCGATTTCTGGATATCAATCGTCTGGATAAATCAGCCTAGGAACTGATGAAATGACCAAACTCCTGGCAGTCCTTCAGGCCGGACTGGCCGTAATATTGTTTTTAATTGCAGCAGCGACACTGGTAAATATGGTGTTAATAGCCATGAGACCGGAGACTATCTCGGTGGTCAATACCATCATCGGTCAAACCGTGATGATCGTTTGCCTGGTGGCATTGGGCAGGATTCTCTGGCGCAAAGGTATAGCCCGGTTTAATGCCGCAACATCGGATAGCTCTGACAGTGCCGTTGATAAAGAAATCGACGCCTGAGCTGCAGTATGAAAGTCATTCAGCAATATGAGGGATTCCAACTCCAATATTCCAGGTGCGTAGCTACCATTGGTAAATTCGACGGTGTCCACCTTGGCCACCAGGCGATTCTGGGTCAGCTCAAGGGCAAGGCGGACCAGTTGGGGTTGCCGTCTCTGGTGATTCTTATCGAACCCCACCCGGAAGAAGTCTTTGCCGACAGTGCTGATCAGTGTCCGGCCAGATTGAGTTCCAAGGCGGAAAAACTGGCGCTGCTGGAATCCATGTCCGTGGATTTCGTTTACCTGTTGAAATTCGACCTCGCCCTCAGCAAACTGAGTGCCGAAGACTACATAAGATCGATTCTGGTCGAGGGCCTGGGTATAGCCGCTTTCATTGTTGGTAACGATTTCCGATACGGTCACCGTCGCCAGGGTGATTTCCAGTTGCTGCAGCGATTTGGTCTGGAACTGGACTTCGAGGTTATCGAGACAGCAACCTGCGAAGTGGACGGTGAAAGGGTATCGAGCACGCTGGTCAGGGAGCAGCTGGAGGTTGGGGATTTCCAGAAGGTAGAGCGGCTTCTGGGGCGCCCCTACACAATTTCCGGGCAAGTGGTTGAAGGTCGTAAGCTCGCTTCGAGTCTGGGCTTTCCCACCTGCAACATCAAATTGTATCGTCAGCGCATTCCTCTGCACGGCGTCTATGCATGCGCGATTGAGCTGGACGGACGCCGCCACTTGGCAGCCGTCAATATGGGTTACCGACCAACTGTTACCGATCAGGGCGAAGCGCTGCTGGAGGCGTACCTTTTGGATTTCGATGGTGATCTCTACGGCCACCATTTGGATGTTGAATTTTGTGCCAGAGTTAGGGAAGAGAAAAAGTTTGAATCGCTTGAAATGTTGAAACAACAGATTGCAATTGATGTGCAACGGGTACGAGAATATTTCTCTAACAGGAAATGAATCTGACTTCTGTGAGGACCT
>Ga0181587_10003417_pt1 | contig 13205 bp, 11 predicted proteins | sample 071ome_27_FD_132463 | JGI IMG/M metagenome (GOLD analysis project Ga0181587, IMG submission 132463) | Coastal salt marsh microbial communities from the Groves Creek Marsh, Skidaway Island, Georgia - 071409AT metaG (megahit assembly) | ecosystem: Environmental > Aquatic > Marine > Intertidal...
GCGCATGAAGTGCCTGGGGCCAAAGTTGTAGGTCCAGACATCTACCGGCACCTCCACAACCGAACGATTGTGATAGGCCAGCTCACGACTGGTGAAATCCGAAAAATAGCGGTTACCCAGGTTTGCGGCAGATAATGATCTGAAACGTCTGGCAGGAATACCAGAGCGATATACCCGGCGTTGGGAGCTGAGCAAGGGTTCACCACAAGCCGCCAGCACTTCGCCCTGATGATCACCCTCCGACACCAGGTCCCGGCCGCAGCGCATATAATCCGCGCGGACACTCCCCGACACCAGGACGAAAAAAAGCAGGGTAAAAACGACTACAGCAATCTTGTTCATGATCTTCACCTCCTGCAAGAATCATAGGAAGGTGCAGATGAATTCGACCTTAACGGAAACAGATGAAAGAGCCAGGACTGTCCAGCGTTACCGGGAAGTGACAGTATTAATTTATACATCGGGGCAGGCAACCAATCTTGAAACACCCACGGCAAATCCAATCCGTGTCCCTGTCTCCTGTCTCCTGCCTCCTGATCCTGACTGGCGCGCAGCGCTAGCCCAGGTAACTGATCATCACCCCTGCCGCCACGGCAGACCCGATCACGCCGGCTACGTTGGGGCCCATGGCATGCATGAGGAGGAAGTTCTGCGAGTTCGCTTCCTGCCCGACTTTATTGGCCACACGAGCAGCCATGGGTACTGCAGAAACGCCTGCAGCGCCAATGAGAGGATTGATGGGATGCTTGCTGAATTTGTTCATGACCTTGGCCATCAATACCCCGGCGGCCGTACCGATGCCAAACGCCACGATGCCCAGCATCAGAATGCCAAGCGTTTCCACGTTCAAAAAGGCGTCTGAACTCAACTTGGAACCGACCCCTAACCCCAGGAAAATAGTGGTGATATTGATCAGGGCATTCTGTGCCGTATCGCTAAGACGATCGACAACACCGCTTTCCTTCATCAGGTTGCCAAAACAGAACATTCCCAACAATGGTGCTGCACTGGGCAGAAACAGGGCTACCATCACCAGCAAACTGAGCGGAAAAATGATTTTTTCTCTTTTGGATACCGGCCTGAGCTGTTCCATTTTGATCTTGCGCTCTTCCACGGTAGTCAGTGCCCTCATGATGGGCGGCTGGATCAACGGCACCAGCGCCATGTAGGAATACGCTGCTACGGCAATGGCACCCAACAGATCCGGTGCCAGGCGGCTGGACACAAAAATGGCTGTCGGACCATCCGCACCACCAATGATGCCAATAGCCGCTGCATCAGCCACGGAGAAATCCATCACCCCCATGGTGGTCAGTGCCAGAGCGCCCAGCACCGTGGTAAAAATACCAAACTGGGCGGCAGCTCCCAGGAGCAGGGTTTTGGGATTGGCCAGCAAAGGGCCAAAATCAGCCATGGCGCCTACCCCCATGAAAATGACCAGCGGAAAGATGCCTGTGGCTATACCTGCTTCGTAAATGTAGTACTGGATGCCGCCCGGAGATTCCAGGTGCCCGGCTGCATCATAGACAGGCCCCGCCAGGAAACCGGCACCGGGAATATTAACCAGGATGGCCCCAAACCCGATAGGCAGGAGCAGTAATGGCTCAAACCCTTTTCGGATTGCCAGAAAGATCAGCAGCAGACCCACCAGGATCATGACAAACTGGCCAGCTTCCAACTGGTAGATGCCAGAATCCTGAAACAATTTGTGCAGGCTTTCCATGATGTATATTCCGGGTCAGGACAGCGTTAGGGAATCAGGCGATAGTCAGCAGCTCATCGCCAACGGCAACGGCATTGCCTTCGGCGACCTTGATGCTTTTGATGATGCCGGACTTGGGCGCCCTGACTTCCGTTTCCATTTTCATGGCTTCCAGAATAATCAGTACCTCGCCTTCAGCGACTGACTGGCCCACGCTGACGCCTACCTGGAAAATATTGCCTGCCAGTGGAGCCAGTAACGGCTCACCCTGTTTGCCCGCAGATGCTACTGGAGCAGCCGCTGACGGCGCAGGTGCGGCCTGGGCAACAGGTTGAATGTTGCTGACATCGCCGCCTTCAGCCACCTGAACCACATAGGTCTGGCCATTGACGCTGACAGAGTAAACAGACGCTTCGCCTGCCTTGGCCGGGGCTGGAGCCGCTGCCGTAACAGTTTCCTGGCCGGTAGGTGCCGGTTCAAAGGCATCGGGATTGCCGCGGTTTTTTAGGAATTTCAGCCCTATCTGAGGAAACAGTGCATACGTAAGCACGTCATCGATTTCCTGCTCCCCACTTTCCAGTTTAAAGCCCTCTTCTTTGGCTTTTTGTCTGAGTTCAGCCGTCAGCGTTTCCAGTTCCGGCTCCAGCAGATCTGCCGGGCGACAGGTAATGGGGGCAGCACCATCCAGTACACGGGCCTGAAGCTCTTTGTTTACGGGTGTTGCAGTGGCGCCGTATTCCCCTTTCAGGATACCTGCTGTTTCCTTGGTGATGTTCTTGTAACGTTCACCGGACAGGACGTTGATCACGGCCTGGGTACCCACGATCTGGGAAGTCGGTGTCACCAGGGCAATATTGCCCAGGTCTTCACGCACGCGGGGAATTTCTTCGAGCACTTCACCAAGACGATCTGAAGCATTCTGTTCCTTCAACTGGCTTTCCATGTTGGTCAGCATGCCCCCCGGCACCTGTGCAACCAGGATGCGGGCGTCCACCCCTTTCAGGGCGCCTTCGAATTTGGCGTACTTCTTGCGCACGCCACGGAAATATTCCGCGATTTCCGCCAGCAAGTTCAGGTCCAGCCCAGGATCACCCGGCAGTCCTTCAAAGATGGCATTGATGGTTTCCGTTGCCGGATGACCGTAGGTCATGCTCATGGAAGAGATGGCAGTATCGACATTGTCGATGCCTGCTTCTATGGCTTTCATGAGAGTTGGTGTCGCCAGACCAGTGGTGGCATGGCTTTGTATGTGCACCGGCAGACCCACTTCCGCTTTCAGACGTTTGACCAGTTCATAGACCACGTAAGGTTTCAGAAGCCCCGCCATATCCTTGATACAAATTGTGTCGGAGCCCATATCCTTGAGCTGCTGGGCCAGGGTCAGCCAGGTGTCCAGGGTATGAACAGGACTGACCGTATAGGACAAGGTACCCTGGGCATGCCCACCCACTTTCTTGACGCCTTTGATGGCGGTTTCCATGTTGCGGGGATCGTTCATGGCATCGAACACCCGGAACACATCCACACCATTGGTATGGGCACGTTCACAGAATTTCTCCACCACGTCATCGGCATAATGCCGGTATCCCAGAATGTTCTGGGCCCGGAATAGCATCTGGTGGCGGGTATTGGGGATTGCCTTCTTCAATTCGCGGATACGGTACCAGGGATCCTCACCAAGGTAGCGGATACATGCATCAAAGGTGGCCCCGCCCCAGGTCTCCACGGACCAGTAGCCAACCTTGTCGAGCTTGTCTGCAATCGGCAGCATGTCTTCCAGGCGCATACGGGTAGCCAGGAGGGATTGGTGAGCGTCTCGCAGGACGAGTTCGGTAATACCTACAGGTGTTCTATTTTCTATCATCGGAGTAACCCAAAATTTTGTTGTCTGCCCTGTGTTACGACAGACTGACGATCAGCTTGAAAGCCTTGCCCGGTGACTTGTTGGTACAGCGAGTTAGATGCTGTTTTTTATGGTTTGGAGCGATGCGCGTGTATGGCGGCGCTGATGACAGCGAACAGGGTGGCTTCGTCAAGCTCTCCTGTTGCTCCGGGATGTTTTGGACCTGCGGGTTGAACAGGGCCATATTTTTCTACCAGGGTGGACATGATAGTCGTCACCACCACCAGTAGGGCAAGGAACACGAATACTGTGCCCATGCCCAGTAACATCAGATTTATGCCTTCTGATATTAACGATCCGGAATTCACTCAAACATACCTTTTTAAAAATTCAAATCACCGGGATTTCGGCAGAAATTCCAGTATGCGCACTCTACAGGAATTGGTGATTTTTTTCCATGTAAACAGCAGGTTCAAGGAGAAACCTTAAAAGACTTTAACTTTTCCTTCACAATGAGGGAATTCCCCCAGTTGCCCGGGCAGAAAGGGAGAAGATAGGGTAAATTAAGCTTTTTAAACCAATTCTATGCTCATCAAGAGCGGGCTGTATCACCTTGCATGACGGTTACTCTTCAATTCTGACCTCGGTTCTTCTGCTGCTGGGAACATCCAGCATCCTGATTACCCTGTTTTACCGATTCAGAATTTCGTCTTTGCTGGCCTTTGTCATCACCGGCGCCCTTTTTGGCCCAACCGGTCTTGGCGTAATCGAGGACCCGGAAGAACTGACCGCCATTGCAGAACTGGGACTGACCTTTCTGCTCTTCATCCTGGGCCTGGAGTTCTCACTGCCCCGCATGATCGCCCTGCGCCAGACGGTGTTCAAACTGGGCAGTGTCCAGGTCATATCCTGCGCCCTGTTCTTTTTTGCCATCCTGTCCCTGTTTGACCTGACCTGGCAGGTGGCGCTTATCCTCGCGGCCGGTCTGTCCCTGTCCTCCACTGCCATTGTCTCCGGGGAGCTGAGTACCCTGGGTTTTCTGAAAACCCGGCACGGCGAGATTGCCATAGGGATTCTGCTGTTCCAGGACCTGGTGGCTGTCTCCCTGCTGATTGCCGTCCCACTGGCCAGTAATGCTGCTGGCGGTTATTCACTGGGCACTGTACTGATTACCGTCGGGGAAGGTGTTTTGCTGCTGGCCGCTTTCTTCGTGGCAGGCCGTTACCTGCTCCCTCGCCTGCTCCGGGAAATTGCCACCCAGAAATCTGATCAGCTACTGGTGTTAAGTGCCCTCGTCATAGTCCTGCTTTCGGCAACGCTTACCTCCAGCATCGGCCTGAGTATGGAACTGGGCGCCTTCCTGGCAGGCATGATGCTCGGGGATACCCGCTTCCGTCACCAGCTTGAGGCCGATATCCGGCCCTTCCGTGACCTGCTGCTGGGTCTGTTTTTCATCACCATCGGCATGCTGGTTGATCTCAGCCTGCTGGCCAGGATTTGGCCTTTCCTGCTGTTAACCGGCCTTCTGCTGGTAATCAGTAAAGCACTCCTGATTACCGGTGTGGTCAAATTTCTCGGTGAATCCTGGCGTTCAGCCGTACCCGCCGGCATGTCCCTGGCCCAGGGCAGTGAATTCCTGTTTGCCCTGCTCGCCCTGGCAGCCAGAAACGCCCTGATAGACGAAACCATGGCCTCCAACATGATCACCATCGTGATCGTCAGCATGCTGCTCACCCCGCTTGCGATTCGCCATGGACCACGTCTGGTGGACACCGCCTTTCTACGTATTTCCCGCAAGGCGCTGGAAAAGGCGGAGGAACAGACTTTGGTCCTTGATCGGGAGCACAAGAATCACATTCTGATTCTCGGTTTTGGCCGTGTCGGTCAGACCATTGCCCGCTTCCTGCGCCCGTTGAATATCGACTACATTGCCCTGGAAACCGATGATGTCAGAATCCGGGAAGCCAGCGCTGCTGCTGAACCGATCTTTTACGGGGACAGCAGCCGCCTGGATATCCTCAAGGCTGCAGGTGCCGCCGATGCCAGCATTGTGGTCATCTCCTTTGCCAATGCCGACCTTACCGAAAAAATCCTCCATCATGTCCGGGAAATCAATCCAACAGTACCGGTCCTGGTTCGCACCCGTGATGACAGCAATCTGGACCGCCTCATCAATGCCGGAGCCTCCGAAGTCGTTCCGGAAACCCATGAGGCGAGCCTGACCCTGTTGTCCCATCTGCTCCTGATGGTGGATTATCCCACCCGCATGATCCACAGCATTATTGATAAGGCCCGCCGTGACCGCTACAAGATGCTTCAGGGGTTCTATCATGGTGAACGCCTTGGCTTCCTGGCCAAGGAAAATAACATTTCACCGATCATACATGCCGTACGCCTGCCGCCGAAGGCCTTTGCCTGTGGTAAGCAGGTGCAGGATCTGACCCTGCCCATGGAACTGACCATTCTGGAAATCCATCGGGACTCTCTGGTGATGTCTGCTGTCGACAACCCCGGCCTGGCGCTTCAGAGTGGTGATGTCATTATCCTGCGCGGGCTCATGGACCAGCTCGATCTCGGAGAGAATTATCTGCTCAGGGGTTAATGGCACTTGATACTGAGTGGTCAATTTCACCAACAAATAGGAAATCCTGTTATCCCCCCAGTTGTGGCATATCCGCACTCCCTTCGCATCACATTGATTTTATTGAATTTATCAAGCCGATAATATTTGGCACAGATACTGCAAAACCTTCTTGCAACATCCTGGTAATTCACCTGCCAGGGGATAAATTCAATAATGACAAGAAGGAGCAAAACATGGGATACGGACCCTGGGGATTGGAATTCTGGCAGATCATCACATTGGTTTTTGTCATTGCCTGGGCCTTCAAGCCCCACCACAGCAAGCGCGTCCATCGTGTCTTTGATGATTTCCACAAACGTCATACCCGAGAGCGTGAGGACATGGAAAAAGCACTTGATGCGTATGAAGATGCCCTGGAAGCAGCTGAAGACAAGATAGACCAACTGGAAGACAGGATTCGTGTTCTGGAACGCATCGTGACGGATAACCATAAAACTGACTTACTGAATGAACAGGTTAACAACCTGAAACAGGCATGAAGGCAATCTGCCCCCTATGGGTTGACCGACAAGGAGTAACGCGATGAACGACAACGAATTCTGGTTTTCCATCATCTTTCTGATTGGCGTGGTTTTCATGCTTAGAAGTATTTCCATGGGAATCTCAGGCGGCATGAAAGCCTTTTATGAGGGCCGACAATACTGGGGTAAAAACCAGCACGGCGTCCCGCCCTTGTTTCAGAAATTGTCCGACAAGGCCATGGCAGAAAGAGACCAGGACATGACCGAACTGAAAGAACGCATCGAGGTTCTGGAAAGGATAGTCACCGACCAGCACAACCAGGCCAAGGCCCGAAAACTGGCCGATGACATTGACAGCCTGAACACCTGATTCAGGCTGCCGCAGACTTGCTAATCGTCTACAGTAAAGGCCAGCAGCACATTACCTGGCCTGCCCACAAATCCGGCACTGCCTGACAGCATATAGAGTGTGCCTCCGGCAACAACCGGCCCGGGGCCGTCAAACGAGGCACCGTTGGCTTCAACGCCATTGACCGTATCGAAACTGCGATTGGCATTGAATACCCAGATCACATCCCCGGTCCGGGCATCGTAGGCACGCATCCCGCCGTCTGCCGCTCCGGAAAATACCGCTCCCGGCACTGCCGTCACGGCAGCAGACTGTGTGGCACTGCATCCCGGGCCTTTGGTGCATAACAGGTCCTGCGGCGGGGTGTACCAGACACGCTCCCCCGTCTCCAGATCCACCGCGTGAATGCCGCCCCCTTCGGTAAAGATATAGCCACCCACGGCGACATAGGCCAGACCGTCGGCAACGGCTGAACCCCAGACGCCGCCCACGGGACTACCCGGTCCTGCACGATACTGCCACACCTGTTCGCCACCATTATTGGGATCCAGCGCATAGGCGAAACCGGATTTCTGCGGCACCATGATCAACTGGCGACCGGATGGCGTGGTCGTGAGGATGGGGGAGGCGGAAAAGTCGAAATCCGGCCCCATGTCTTCCGGGCAATTGGGGTTGTTCCCATCATTGCAGCCGCCTATCCAGGCATCACGAGGCGTCAACTGGGTTGACCAGACGATCTGTCCGTCACTCATGCGTATGGCAACAACGGCATCAGCCGTTTCCGGTGCCGGTTCAGCGTAAGCATTGCCGGTGGCGACATAAATCAGACCGCGATCATCATCGATGGTTGGCGCACTCCAGATACCCACGCCGGCGGGGCCGTACAGCATGACGCCATTGCTGCTCACGCCGCGGGGCAAGGGTTCAGGAACCATGTAGGATTTCCAGATAACATCGCCGTTCCCGGCATTGAATGCCGTAACACTGCCCCGAAACGTGCAGCAGGGATAATCCGGATTGGACGCGGTCGACTCTTCACCCACACCGGTCATCGGCACATAAAGTACGCCATCATGCAGTGTTACAGCACCTGTGCCCCTCACATTCGGATGATCATCCACCTTGCGCACCCACAGCACCTGACCGTTTTGCGCATTGACGGCATAGGCATTGGCCCGGATATCGACAAAATAGACCGCATAGCCATCACTGCCATCAGCAAAGCGGTAAGGCCCTACTGACAAGGCACTGCGTATGCCACTGCGCGGCAGATAGCTCCAGTAGGTACAACCGCTTTCAGCATCCAGGGAGTAAAGTGCCCCGGCACTGCTGCCGACAAAAACCCGGCCATCAATAATCGCAGGCTGACTGCGCGCCTGCCCTTCGCCCGGCAGACCATAGGCCCACTTGAGCTTCAGACCCGGAATATCCACAGCAGAAATACCGCCATTAGCAGCAAAACGACCATTACGATTATCCGGTCCCCAGCCGTTCCAGGACGGGCTGAGTGCGGGATTCTGCATGGGCGGGTTCACCGGGCAGAGATTGTCGGTAATGGTCAGTTTCAGGTCTTCCACTTCCCTGCCCGTCAGAAAAGCGGCGATGGCCCGCTTGTCAGAATCTGACAACCCGGCAGCCATGGTCGTCATGAGACCTTCATTCAAGGCGGCATACACGGAATTGGGTGTAAAGCGTGCCATGTCAGCACGAGAAGGCGCATGGGCATTGGCCTCAGGATCCGGGGACTCATGACAGGCCGCACACCGGGCGTTATAGAGCGCTTCTCCATCCTGTGCGCTGACCTGATGAAATCCGGATACGACCAACAGACATAAACCAATCAATGAAATTCTTGTCACGACCTTACTCCTGAATAACGACTTCTGTAACACGGTTTAACGGGGGACGCTGTTGGCGTAAACCCGAATGGCACCAACATCGGTCCAGCCACCCTGTCCATGCCCGGCACCCGGTTGCAGGTCGGTAAAACCAATTTCGTCTACACGACCAAGGTCCACATCATTCAGCAATACTCCACGGGTAACGGCAGTTTCTGTATCAAAGGCCATCCAGCGGACATCGCTGGGACGAAACTCGGTGAACAGGAAGTCGGAGGGCTGGACAATTTCCAGGTCTCCTACCAGAGTCGTACCATCCGCCAGCCTGATGTAAGGCCTGACCTTGTGAAAACCCGAAGTCTTGGTCTGTACACTAATCCTGGCAGCGCCACTAAGATCGGCATAGCGATCCCGGTGCCCGAACGCAAAAGTACAACCATAACCACAGACACCAGACCAGGTATGAGGCGGGTTGGCATCACTGCCGATTTCACCATTAATCTGAAGACCTTCTTCGCCATGCATGCCATATATTTTCAACTGCAAAAATGGGTTTACGACATCCGCCTGCGTCACCGGGTGTTCGCCAGGTGTTGCCATGGTCCAGCTTTCTTCCCAGAAAAGCCCTGGCCTTGGCGCTGGCGTGCGGCCACCATCCGCTGCCAGGACACCTCCAGTGGCCAGCACTGCACTCAACAGTACCCCCTTGCAAACATTCTTTGTGACCCTCATGTGAACATCCCCCCGGATGACGGGTCTGCACGGCAAACCCCGATTTGTTGTTGTAAAAGATCAGTGATCATAGCGCCAATATCTGGATAAAAACAGGCGTAGACATGTTCTGTCAGCAAGACCGATCCGGCAGCATGCGTTCTTATCCTGGATTCATTTTCATTGCATGATTATCTTGCAATATCTGACGCTGATATTTGAAGACACCTGTAGCCCGAGTGGAATATGAGCATGATTATTCAGGCAGATTCCAGAATGATTTCTACAAAGGACACACGCCCCGAATGTTCCTGCCAGCATTGACGAGGAGACCGATATGACCAACAAACCGAGACTCTCCATGGCCCTTGCCGCCCTGTATTTTAGTAGCGCACTTCTGGCTCAGGATGACATCCCAAGGTTGCCCTGGGGCAAACCCGACTTTAACGGTGTATGGGCCAGACCCTACGTGTCAAACATGCTGGCCGCGGGAAATGGCCGCTCCCAGATTGGACCAGGAGAGGAGCCTTTCACTGACGCTGGTCGGCGAAATTTTGAAAACTACAATCCCACTGAAGGTGACTATACCGGTGTGTGTCTGCCCTTCGGCCTGACACGCGCCATGAATTCACCCGATCCTATCCAGTTCATTCAGACCGAAACCCATTTTGGCTATCTGTATGAACAGAACACCTGGTTCAAGGTCGTGAACCTTGATGGGCAGGATCATTCTGCACGACTGCCGGACGCCTGGTTTGGGCATTCTGTGGCCGACTGGGAGGGCGATACACTTGTCATCACCACATCAAAATTCAATGGTAAAACCCGCCTTGACACCATCGGCCACCCCCACAGTGACCGGATGACCGTGACTGAGCGTCTGTCGCTGCGTGATGCGGACACCATGGATTACGAAGTGATTATTGATGATCCTGTGTACTACTCCCGTCCCTGGAGCAATAAACGGATTTTCACCCGGGAAGCGGATTTCGAACTGATCGAATATTCCTGCGAGGAAAACAACAAGAGCCTGTGGGAAGGACGACTCACGCCGCCGGACTATGACAACTGGCATACATACGATGCTGAAAAATAAATTATCTGCCGCCCCTTTTCAGAGGCGAATTACCGGCATATAGTGCGCCTGCGATTTCTGCTGCAGGTGCGCTGGCGTGCCACATTCCATACTCGACAGATATCCCCGCGCGGCGGACAACGCCTTCATCATTGAAGTCACGACCGAGAAAGTCGAGGATCTGTACAATAATTTTGATCGCAACGCCCCCTTTATCAAAAAGGACCTGGACGTTGAGCTTTCCGAATATCTGGTCAATGCCGTAAAGGATATTGGCAAGGAACCCTTCATTGTCAGTTTTCGCTTTTCCCAGCGTGCAGATCCTGAGGTCATCTCCCGCCTCAGTGAAAGCGTTCACAATTATTTTGACTACATGAAACAACGGGAAACCCGGGCACTTTCCCAGCGTCTGAGGACTTCACTTATTTTTCTCATCACTGGCCTTGTCATCCTGGGCCTGTCGATCTGGATCAACAACCTGCTCAATCGGGATGCATCCGTTATCCAGCATGTCTTTGCCCAGGGCCTTACCATTGCTGCCTGGGTCTCCCTGTGGGAAGCATTGGCAAACTTCCTGATTCACTGGACGCCTCACTAGCGCATGCGGAAATTATATACGCGGCTGATCAACGCCCCGCTGTGTTTTGAATAGCCCGGTTAGAGGCTGTCCATGAAATCAAAAATCTCACTGGCATAATCCAGATAGGCTGTCAGGTGTTCACCTCCAGGCACGACATGGTATTGCGCATCAATACCGTGACTTTTCAATTCCTCCGTCACCTTCAGTTCGGTGGCTTGTGTATAGGCCTGGTCTTCCGAGCCCTGAAGCAGCATCACCGCCACCTTCCCTTGCAGGTTTTCAAAGGGGAAGTCATCGGTGACGATGGGGCCCGCACTCACCACAATGCCCTTGATTGCATCCGGGTAACGGGCAGCAAAATTGAATACTGCTGACCCGGACGGGTTCTGTCCATGGAAGAAAATTCGTGAGGTGTCTGCCCGGTATTCGCTGGCAACCAGATGCAGGACGTTGATGACATCCTGATGGGCACGCTGATCTTCCTCCTGTGCCCAGCCGGCACCCGGCTCAGAGGGACCGGCTGCCCTGTCCGCGGGATAGGGACTGCCGTAGTACGGCTGGGCATAACCACGATACCCCAGAGGTGAAATCACGATATAGCCACGCTTGCGAGCTTCCACGACCAGGTCATTATTGTTGCGGTGATTATTGTTGATACTGGGGCCGGCCCGCAGGGTAACCAGGATGGGCATATGCTGATCCGGTGTCCAGTTTTCGGGCACATACAAGCGGTATGGAATCGGTTCTCCAGTACCGGGAAATTCATAGACCCGGTATTGCTCGCCTGTCTGTTGGTACATGGGCAAAGACGGGTTTGGCGCAACATTTTCTTCGAAAGTCATGCCGGGCAGCATATTACCCTGAGCCAGTGACACAACGGGCAGCCACATGACACAACAGCATATCGACCTGATCAATTTCACCCGCATAACCTTCCCCCTTTCCTGTGAATATATTGTTAAAAAATTACCGTTCAGTCATCCAGAAAGCGGCGGGCAACCTCCAGGTCACAGGCCTCATTGGCATGGCTCATGCCAGGGCGATAAACCCAGCGGGCCTGCCAGGAGACAGGTGCCTTAAGATAGTCCGGATCCATGATCATACCGCTGTAAATCACTTGTTTGCGGTCCTCACTGAGTTCGAAACGTTCAGTGATTTTGCGGCGTGAACTGCCGGGAACACTCATGGTCAGTCCCATGCTGTGATCCGTGAAGTTGGTGGTTTCTGCCACCAGCACCTCCCCCTCCCAATGACCGGTTGAATGGCCCTGCAGGAAGGTTTGCGAAGCGTCGGGGTGATCCCTGCCATCGAGCCAGATGGTCCTTTCGGCATCCAGCCAGTCAATATCCATTTCCACGCGGTCAGCATAAACCGATACGGTGTTGGCCACTGGATACACCATCAGCCCGGGAATGCCGATAGGAATACAGTCCTTGTGGGTGGTCGATGTTGAGGTACTGGCCTGCGATGCCGTTTTGCCTGCCTCAGTCAGCTGCCAGGCATTTGCCCCACCCAGGTACCCAAAAAATGATTCCCGGGGTGGAAACCAGGTGCCCGCAAGGGAGTCAGCGACAGCATCCCCGAAATCATCCACGCTACGCGAAGAGATATTCAACGGATAGTAACTCCCGTCAATGGTATAGAGCTCCTGCCCAAGTAACAGAGAATCAGGTTTACGACGACCGGGATTGCCAATGACGGTGACCTGGTCTCCCACTGACACAGAATCCCGGGTGAACCCCAGAGGGGCGATAACCGATCCGGCACCTGCCTCCACTTCCACTTCCGCGGATTGTCCGTTTTCACCACTGACAGTCAGCGTCATGTAAACATGCGGGTTGCGGAAGCTGTACGCTGAAATGACCCCGGAAACCTCAATGGTTTTACTGATATCAAAGGCTGCTGCACTGTGATGGGCCGAAACTGGCAACGCAAAAATCGACAGGATTACCGGAAACAGAAGGCTGGAGGCATGGCAAAAAGCGCGGTAATACATGACAAC
>Ga0181587_10003418_pt1 | contig 13205 bp, 13 predicted proteins | sample 071ome_27_FD_132463 | JGI IMG/M metagenome (GOLD analysis project Ga0181587, IMG submission 132463) | Coastal salt marsh microbial communities from the Groves Creek Marsh, Skidaway Island, Georgia - 071409AT metaG (megahit assembly) | ecosystem: Environmental > Aquatic > Marine > Intertidal...
CGACGGCGGGTTGTTCGACCCGACCGTCGCGGTGGAGACCATCGCGGAAATTGCCCGCACACTCGCGAACTGCGTACGCCACGATGTCGGCCACGGTCGCCTGCGGCCCACCGCGGTTCTCTGGACCGAGGCCGGTGAGGTGCGTATCCGCGGACTCGCGGTCGATGCGGCGCTGTTCGGTCCGATCGACCCGGCGGCGCCGGACTCCGATATCGACGGCCTCGGTTCGTTGCTCTACGCCATGACCACCGGTCGGTGGCCTGCACTGTCGATCGACGCCAACACCGTTCACATCCCGCTGGCACCGGCCGCCGGTCGCACCGTGCCGATGCCGTCGCGGGTGCGGGCCGGGGTGCCGTCGGATGTCGACGATCTCGTCACGCGCTCGGTGCGTCAGGTGGCGCGACCTCGCGGGTCGATGCCCATCAGCTCGGTCGAAGGCTTCGCCACCGCGGCGGGTTCGGCCGAGGACTACCTCTCGCCGGTCACCGGCGTGCAGTCCGCGTCCGTCGGCGATCGAATCCGCACCGCCGCTTCCGCCGCGACGACGGCTATGTCGGCCCTACCCGCTCCGGCCGAATCCGAACAGCGAGCCGACCTGCCGCGTCGAAGGGTGGGCATCGGCGCGATCATCGGACGTTTCCTGGCCGTAGTCTTCGCGATCGCCCTAACAGCGGGCATCGGCTACTTCGGTTGGCAGCAACTCGTGGGCGGTCCGGCGATCGATGAACAGGCTCCGGTCACCGATCAATCGATTCTGGAGATCGAGGCGGTTCCGTTCGAGGAGAACTTCGATTCCGGGCTCACCGCGGTGCTGCCGATCGAGAGCGTTCGTTCCTACGATCCGCTCGGTGACAGCAACGACGACGGCCAACCCGACGGTGCGGACGGCAAGGAACGCAACAAGCGAGCACCCCTCGCGGCAGACGCGGACGGCACCACGGCGTGGTTGACGCGCAAGTACGACGCCCCCAACGTCGGCACCAAAGGCGGCGTCGGGTTGATAGTCGACCTCGGCAGCCCCAAGCAACTCTCGACCGTCGAACTCGACCTGGTCGGCTTCGGGACCGACCTCGACGTCCGGGTGGCCGATCAGATCCTCGACGACCCCGATCTGTGGACGGAGTTCGCGTCGGTCAACGACGCCGGTCCGGAGATCACCCTGCGATCCCCGCGGTCGGTGATCGGTCAGTACGTGCTCATTTGGTTGACCGGACTTCCCGTCATCCCCGAGACAACCGGCGACGACGAGCCCCGCTACCAAGCCGGCATCCGACAGGTGTCCATCACCGGCCTGGACCCCGCCGAGCTCATCGAGGACGAGTAGCGGACGGCTGAAGAGGCATCGCCGACGACTGTGGGAGCGTCGCCGCCATCAGTAGGCTCGCAGCCGTGTCGAATGAGTCGCAGGTGTCGCCCGCCGTCGCCCCGACCGACCGCGATTTGCTGCAGGCGCATATCGACGGCGACGCCGAGGCCTTCGGCACCCTGATCGCCCGTCACCGCGACCGTTTGTGGGCGGTGGCGTTGCGCACCACGGGCGACCCCGACGAGGCAGCCGACGCCCTTCAGGACGCGATGATCTCGGCCTTTCGCCGCGCCGCTCAATTCCGCGGTGACTCCGCGGTCACCACCTGGTTGCACCGGATCGTGGTCAACGCCAGTCTGGATCGACTACGACGCCGCAGCGTGCGCAGCAGCGTTCCGTTACCCGAGGACGACGCGCTCGGGAGGGCCGCTTCGACGGCGACTCCGGTCGGGCGCGGGGGCATCCCGACCGATCCGATCGCGGCCCGGGAGACCCAACTCGAGATCGCTCGGGCGCTGGCAGAACTGCCCGAGCCCCAGCGCGAGGCCATCGTGCTGGTCGACGTCGAGGGGTACTCGGTCGAGGAAGCCGCCGCGATGCTCGATTGCCCGCCGGGCACGGTCAAGAGCAGATGCTCGCGTGGACGCGCCCGGTTGGCCGAATCCCTGGGCTTCCTGCGGAACCACCACCCGCCGCCGTCCGTCGGACGAGAGGAAGCAGCAGGCAATGCTGGGGGCCCGCCCGGGCCCGAGGCCAGCACCGAGGATCCCAGGGGAGGTGACCCAAGAGATGAGTGACGAAAGCGGTGAGGGCATCCGCCCCGCGGGGCAGGACCCGGCGTTCGATCCGCAGATCCAAGAATCGGTTCGCGACGTTCTCGCGAACTGGGGCACCTCGCTCGATCGCGAGCCGCTGGATCAGGTTCCCGCCGATGTCTGGGATCGGATCTCGGCCGCCATCTCCGTGGAGCAGTTCTCCGACGAGCACATCGCTGAGGGAGCCCCGAGCGGCCACCGTCGGCTGCGCGCCCTGCCGGGCAGCAAGTGGACCACCCCCCTGGTCGCGGCGAGCGTGGCCGTGCTCGCGGTGGCGATCGGTGCCAGCGTGCTTGGTCCGTTCGGAGATGCAGGAGATAGCGGCACCGATGGGCCTGCGGTGGTCGCGAGCGATTCGGTCGAGGCGGAGGCCGTCACCACCGAGGAAGCCTCGGTGGCGGCCGATGCCGCCCCGGCGCCGCGGGTCGTGCAGGCGGGATTCGTCCCACCGGCCAAGAAGGTCATGGACCTCGGTGAGGATCTCAAGGCGACGGAGTTGGCCACCACGGTGGATGCGCTTCTCGAGGACGCCGGCATCGACGAGCCGGCGGACGTCCTAGAGATGCCCGAGGAGCAATGGCAACCGTCCGCCGACGGCATGACATCGGACCCGAAGGTGCTGCGCGATTGCGTCACCAAGGTCACCCGGGTGGAGACGTCGCAGGCGTTGCTGGCGCTGCGGGCGAAGGTCAACGGCATCGACGCGGGACTGCTGGTGGTCCCGGAGTTCATGGTGGACATGACCCAGATGGACGGGATGGACGCCGAGAAAATGCGTCGGATGGGTCGGCAGATGGGGGTCACCACCATCTACGTGGTCGAGCCAACGTGCGGCATGCAAGGACCCGGCCACGACCCCACGCTGCTGCGGGTCGCCTTCACCCTCGCCCGGTAAGACCATCCTCGAAGCCGATACCCCCTACGGTATGCGGTCCGCGGTATCGTATGCCGGCCATCACGTGGGCGAATGCGCCCGCGTACGCAACCGAATCTTGGAGTGAATCGCCGTGAGCGACGTCAGGAACGTGATCATCATCGGCTCGGGTCCCGCCGGCTACACCGCGGCGGTCTACGCCGCCCGCGCCCAACTCAATCCGCTGGTGTTCGAAGGTTCGGTGACCGCGGGTGGTGCACTCATGAACACCACCGAGGTCGAGAACTACCCCGGGTTCGCCGAGGGCATCATGGGTCCGCAACTGATGGAGGAGATGCGCAAGCAGGCCGAACGATTCGGCGCCGAACTCATCACCGACGACATCACCGCGGTGCAACTCGACGGTGACGTCAAGACCGTGACCGACGGATCGGGCAACACCCACTCCGCGCACGCGGTGATCCTCGCGATGGGTTCGGGCTATCGCGAGCTCGGCCTTGAGAACGAGAAGCGCCTGTCCGGCCACGGAGTCTCGTGGTGCGCAACGTGCGATGGCTTCTTCTTCCGTCAGCAGGAGATCGCCGTCGTCGGAGGTGGTGACACCGCCGCGGAAGAGGCCACCTTCCTCACCCGCTTCGCCGACAAGGTGTACCTCATCCACCGCCGCGATGAACTGCGCGCCAGCAAGGTGATGGCCGAGCGTGTGTTGTCCAACGAGAAGATCGAGCCCGTCTGGAATTCACAGGTGGTGGACGTCCTGGGCGAGGACAAGGTCAACGGCATCGTCATCGAGGACACCGTCAACGGTGAGAGGCGAGAACTCCCGGTCACCGGCCTGTTCATCGCCATCGGTCACGATCCACGTTCGGAACTCATCACCGGCCAAATCGACCTCGACGACGAGGGCTACGTCCTGGTCGACGCCCCGAGCACCCGTACCAACCTCACCGGTGTCTTCGCGTGCGGTGACCTCGTGGACCACACCTACCGCCAGGCGATCACCGCCGCAGGGACCGGCTGTTCGGCCGCCCTCGATGCCGAGCGCTTCCTGGCGGACAAGGAGGGCTAACCGCCCCGCGGTTCCCGGCCACGCGAGAAACACGATCCCCCCGATCCCCCCGATCCCGCGTAGGCTGACCCGACACCAACAAGCCGTCTTCCCCGTGAATCTGAAGGAGAAACCATGGGAGCACCGAAGATCGTGAGCGACGCCTCATTCGCCGACGATGTCCTGATGAGCGACAAGCCCGTCGTCGTGGACTTCTGGGCCGAGTGGTGCGGTCCGTGCAAGATGATCGCTCCCATCCTCGAGGAGATCGCCTCGGAGAACGACGCCATCGTGATCGCCAAGTTGAACGTCGACGAAAACCCGCAAACTGCGGCGTCGTACGGCATCACCTCGATCCCCACCATGAACGTCTTCTCCGGTGGCGAGGTCGTCAAGACCATCATCGGCGCCAAGCCCAAGGCCGCGCTGCTCGCGGACCTATCCGAGTACTTGTAGAAACGTGCTCCGCCTTGGTTCTTCCGGGGCGGCCGTCGCGGAGGTGCGCGCACGGCTCGCGCATCTCGGACTATGTAACGACCTGCCGGTAGGCAGTTCGCTCGACGATGTCGTCTTTGACGAAGACATCGATCGGGCGGTACGCACTTTCCAACAAGAACGCGGTATTACCGTCGACGGCATCGTCGGGCCCGACACCTTCCGTCGTCTCGACGAAGCACGATGGCAGCTCGGCGATCGAGTGTTGTCCTACGTTCCCGGTCACATGGTGGTGGGAGACGACGTCACCACTTTGCAGCGGCGCTTGGTCGAACTGGGGTTCAACCCCGGACGTCCGGATGGCATCTTCGGACCGGACACCGATTCGGCACTGCGGGAGTTCCAGGCGGGTGTGGGTGTCTCCCCCGATGGCACCTGCGGGCCGGAGACCTTCCGTGCGTTCGACCGACTGATTCGAACCGTCGTCGGTGGTGACGCGGCGGAGTTGCGTGAGCACGTGCACTTGAGTCGGCTGCAATCCGGTGTTGCGGACAAGGTGATCGTGCTCGACCCGGGCAGCATCGTGGATCCGGACATGTGTCACGCGATCGCGGTGCGCGTGGAAGGTCGCCTCGCAGCCCTCGGTACGCAAGTGTTGTTGACGCGGCCGGCGCACCCGGTTGGTGAACCGCCGAGTGAAGCCGAGCGTGCGGAGTTCGCCAACTCCGTCGACGCCGACCTCACCGTCTCCATCCACGTCGATCGCTCGACCAGTGAACTTCCCAACGGCATCGCGACCTTCTACTACGGGCATCCGCGCGGCTCCCTGCACTCGCACGCGGGCCAGATCCTCGCCGAGCACGTCCAGGCCGAACTCACCGCGCGAACCGACCGACTCGATTGCCGCATCCATCCGCGCACCTGGGACCTGTTACGGCTCACGAGGATGCCGGCGGTGCGGGTCGAGGTTGGGTATGTGTCCAATCCTTCGGATGCCAAGCACCTCGGCAGCGACGCGTTCCACGACGCCGTTGCCGAAGGAATCGCCGCGGCCGTCACCGACGTCTGCGCGCCGGCGGTTATTCGCTAGTTGCCGCCGCTGCCCAGGGCTCGGCCCGGCAAGAGCAGGCGCACCACAAATCCGGCCACCACGCCGATAACCACCAGGGCGGCGATCATCACGATCTTTCCCATGGCGACCTCCCCGGCCGCTCGCGGCCGACCCGCGAGCGAGATGTGCCTGATCAAGGCACGTGTCCTATCGTAGGTCGCCACGCCGGAGAGAGAAATACTTCCCCTGACCCGAACCGCCGGCCGACAGGAGCCTCATGAACGCTGAGAGCTCTCCCAGCGGTTCCCGGCTGGACCCGTGGGTCGATTCCTACGCCCAGCGCGCCAAGAACATCTCCGGCTCGGCTATCCGTGCACTCTTCGCCGTCGCGAGCCGACCCGAGGTGGTGTCCCTGGCCGGCGGAATGCCGTATGTCCAGGCGCTGTCCATGGACCAGATGGCCGACATCGCCGCGCGGGTGGTGCGCGAGAAGGGCCCGCAGGCCCTGCAATACGGATCCGGCCAAGGCGACGTTCGGCTGCGCGAGCAGATCCTCGACGTCACCGCCGAGGTGGGCGTGCATGCGCACCCCGACGACATCATCGTCACCACCGGCTCACAGATGGCTCTCGATCTCGTCACGCGAACGTTCTGCGATCCCGGTGACGTCGTCCTCGTCGAATCACCGTCCTACGTCGGCGCGCTCGGGGTCTTCCGCTCCTACGAGTGCGACATCGTGCACGTCGCGATGGATGACGAAGGTCTGGTGCCGAGCGCGCTGAGTGAAGCGATCGCAACCGTGCGCGCGCAGGGCAAGCGCGTGAAGTTGATCTACACGATCCCCTCGTTCCACAACCCCGCGGGCGTCACCCAGGGTCCTGCGCGTCGTAAGGAAATCCTGCAGATCGCGCAGTCCGCCGGCATCGCACTTCTTGAAGACGATCCCTACGGTCTGCTCGGTTTCGAAGGCGAACCGCCCCGAGCACTGCGCGCCGACGACGCCGAGGGCGTCATCTACCTCGGCTCCTTCTCCAAGACGATCGCTTCGGGTTTGCGTGTGGGGTGGGCGATCGCACCGCACGGTGTGCGCGAGAAGTTAGTCCTTGCCGCCGAAGCCGCCACGTTGTGTCCGTCGAACTACGCGCAGTTGACGGTCTCGGAGTACCTCGCCACCGAGCCGTGGCAAGAGCAGATCAAGTCCTTCCGTGAGGTCTACCGCGAGCGCCGTGACGCGCTGCTGGAATCGCTGCAGGCGATGATGCCCGAGGGCACACGCTGGACGATTCCCGCCGGTGGCTTCTACTCGTGGGTCACTCTTCCCGAAGGACTCGACGCCACGGCCATGCTGCCGCGCGCTATCTCCGAACTCGTCGCCTACGTCCCCGGCACCGGTTTCTACGTCGACGGTCAAGGCGCCTCGAGTATGCGACTGTCCTACTGCTACCCCGATCCAGACCGCATCCGTGAGGGGGTTCGTCGCCTCTCCGCGGTGGTCGAGACCGAACTCGAGATCGCCCGGACCTTCGGAACGGCGTCGAGCGGCTCAACGCTCACCGACGGGGAGTCCTCGACACCCGGGCCGGATCTGGCATGAGCGCCCGACACGTACTGGTGCTCTCCGGAGGCCTGTCCCCCGAGCGCGACGTCTCCCTTCGTTCCGGTCGCCGGGTCGCCGAGGCCCTGCGCAGCGCACGGCCCGATTGGGAGGTGACCGAAGCCGACGTCGACGCAGGCCTGCTCCCCCACCTGACTGCCCACCGTCCAGACTGTGTGGTTCCCCTGCTGCACGGCGCGGCCGGTGAGGACGGCGCCCTGCGGGATGTCCTCGAGACGTTGGACATCGATTACGTCGGCTCCGATGCTGCGGGCAGCCGGCTGGCTTTCGACAAGCCGGTGGCCTCGACGCTGGTGTCGGGAACGGGTATCGCCGTTCCCGAGTTCGTCGTTCTCCCGCAGTCCACGTTCCGTGAACTCGGCGCCCCGGCGGTCATGCAGGCGGTCGGAGATCGCATCGGATTCCCGCTCGTGGTCAAGCCCACGCGAGGGGGTAGCGCCCTGGGTGTCTCCATCGTGCGTAGTGCGCAAGACCTTCCCCCGGCCATGGTTTCGGCCTTCGCCTACGGCGAGACGGCGATGATCCAACGCTTTATCGAGGGCACCGAGATCGCCGTGAGCGTCATCGACTCTGCGGACGGTCCCACCGTCCTGCCGTCGGTCGAGATCGTGCCGGAATCGGGGATGTACGACTACCACGCGCGCTACACAGCCGGCACCACCGAGTTCTTCTGCCCTGCTCGATTGAACGACGACGTCACCCAGACGGTGAACGATGTCGCGTTGACCGTCCATGCTGCACTCGGGCTCAGCGACCTTTCACGGATCGACGTCATCGTCGACGCCGACGGTGTCGTGTGGTTCCTGGAAGTCAATGTCGCACCGGGAATGACCGAGACATCGTTGATGCCGCAATCCATCGCCGCTGCTGACTTGTCTGTGGGCGATGTGTTGGCCCGCCTCATCGAAGACTGAGCCCCTCATACCCGCTAGTCGATGACGTCGACTATCCGACGCAAATCCTCCGCGTCCGCGAACTCGATCACCAGCGATCCTTTGGCGTTCTTTCGCGCCATGCCCGAAACCGAAACCCGAGTATCGAGTTGATCGGCGACTCGTGACGTGAGCTCGGTGACGAGGTCTTCGAGTTCGTCGCTTCGCGTCTTGCGTTCTCGTTGTTTGCGTTCTTTACCCGAGTCCTCTTTGACGCCGAGCGCGACCATCTCTTCGGTCGAGCGGACACTCAACCCCTCCGCAATGATCCGCTTGGCTAGAGAGTCCATCTGTTCGGGGGACTCCAAGGACAACAGGGCACGAGCGTGACCCGCGCTCAGAACACCCGCGGCGACCTTGGTTTGTACCGACGTCGGAAGTTTCAACAGCCGCAGCGTGTTCGTGACCTGCGGCCGTGAACGCCCAATGCGCGCAGCGAGCTCTTCTTGCGTGCAATCGAAATCAGCGAGCATCTGCGAGTAGGCCGCTGCTTCCTCAAGTGGATTCAAGTCCGCGCGATGCAGGTTCTCCAAGAGTGCATCGCGCAGCATGTCGGCGTCGTCGGTGGTGCGGATGATCGCCGGGATCGTGGTGAGCCCGGCGTCCTTGCTCGCGCGTAGTCGCCGTTCACCAGCGATGAGTTCGTAAGCGTCGTCGTTCGGCCGCACGACGATCGGTTGAAGGAGACCGATTTCCTTGATGGAAAACGTTAATTCCGCGAGTGCGTCCTCGTCGAACACCGCCCGCGGTTGACGCGGATTGGGTTGCACGGAATCCACTGGCAGCTCAGCGAATGTCGCGAGATCGGTGGAGATCTCGACCGGGGTGGTCCTCGGCGCCTCGCGTTCGACCGTCGTCTGCTTGGCAGCCGGAGCAGCTACGCGCTTTGGCTTGGCGTCGTCGTCGGTGGGAATCAGCGCACCGAGTCCCTTGCCCAGTCCTCTCTTGGCCATGGGTATTCCTTTAGTTGGTTTCCGGTGTGGGGGATTCAGCGGTGATTTCTTCCATCGAGATTGCATGGAGTTGCTCTGCTACCTCGCGGTAGGCGATTGAGCCCGAACTTGTGGCGTCGTAGGTGAGAACCGTTTGTCCGTAGGACGGTGCTTCGGATACTCGAACCGATCGCGGTACCACGGTGTCGAGGACACGCGCACCGAAGTGGGTGCGGACTTCGTGTGCGACCTGGGAGGCGAGTCGGGTTCGACCGTCGTACATCGTCAAGACGATCGCGCTGACGTGCAGGTCCGGGTTCAGATGCGAGGTGACCATGTCCACGGTCCGTAAGAGCTGCGACAGTCCCTCGAGTGCGTAGTACTCGCACTGGATCGGCAGCAAGACCTCGCGCGCAGCGACCAAACCGTTCAGCGTGAGCAGGCCCAGGCTCGGCGGGCAATCGATCAGGACGTAGTCGAGTTCGCCATCCGTGGCACGCCGGTTGGCCAGGTAGTCATCGATGGCGGTGCGGAGGCGGTATTCGCGACCCTCGCTGGCCACCAGTTCGATCTCGGCTCCGGCGAGGTCGATGGTGGCGGGGGCTCCGTATAATCCGGATATATCAGGACATTCTTGGACAATTTCCGCTAAAGGTGTGTTGTTGGTGAGTACGTCGTAAACATCCGGGATGCCCTCCTGGTGCTCGATGCCCAGGGCCGTCGAGGCGTTGCCTTGCGGATCCAAGTCGATCACGAGGACTCGCTGACCCGAGCTCGCCAGGGCCGCCGCGACATTGACGGTGGTGGTCGTCTTGCCCACGCCGCCCTTTTGGTTGGCGATAGTGATGATCCGGGTCACGTGGCTCCCACCTCGACGGAGGTGGGCCAGCCCAGGCCACTCGCGTGCCCTGGTCGAGCCTCAGGCTCGGATGTTTCCCGTGAAACATCGCCGGGCACAGTAGGCCAGCCCAGACCGGAGGGGTGGATGGATTCGGGGGAGGCTGCGCTCACAGGTTCATTCTGCCGTAGATCGGATGGCCGTCACGACCGTGGTGGGTGGGTCCACCAAGCCCCGCCCGAGTTGCCGGACCTCGACGTCGTTGAGTTTGAGCCCATCGAGGATTTCTTGATCCCGGCTCACTTCTTCGGCCGCCGATTCCCCTTTGACGGCAACCAGCGTTCCGCCCGGTCGCAATAGGGGTGCCCCCCACGTGGCCAACTTGGCGAGCGGAGCTACCGCCCGTGCGGTCACCACATCGAAGGAGCCGGGGCGCTCGGCGGCTTCTTCTGCCCTAGCTCGGATCACCTGGACCCGGTCGGTCAGACCCAGGTCGTTCACGCATTCGGTTAGAAAGGTTGCCCGGCGCAACAGGGATTCGATAAGGACCACGTGCAGGTCGGGTCGGGCCAGCGCCCACACCACACCCGGCAGGCCCGCCCCGGATCCGATGTCGGCCACTCGAGCTCCCTTACCGATAACCCCCGCATCGGGTTCGACCACCACGGCGCAGTTGATGATGTGGCGGTCCCAGATGCGCTCGGCCTCCCGGGGACCCAGCAAGCCGCGCTCGATCCCCGGCCCGGTGAGGATCTCGGCGTAGCGCTTCAGCCCCGGGCCAGCGGGGTCCAACCAGGATGGCAATGCCGGGGGATCCGAAGGAACCGGGAGGTCCAGCGGTTGAGGTGGGCCAGGCGGGCCGGGTGATCCGCCCGATGTTTCACGGGAAACCATCTACGAAACGCGGATGACGACCCTGCGGTCAGGGTCCTCCCCTTCCGATTCGCTCACCAGCCCGGCGGCCGCGACGACGTCGTGGACCACCTTGCGTTCGAAGGAATTCATGGGGGCCATAGAGACCGGGGCAGCGGTGCGCTGGGCCTCGGCGATGGCGGTCTCCGCCGCCTTCTCCAGGGCCGCCTTTTGCTTGGCGCGGTGCCCGGCGATGTCGACCATCAACCGTGACCTCTCGCCGGTCTCCCGAGCGGCCGCGAGTCGGGTTAGCTCCTGAAGGGCCGACAGCACCTCGCCGTCCTCGCCCACCAGGTGGGATAGATCGCCCTCGTTCACCTCGATCACCGAGACCAGGGTGCGGTCGCCCTCGACGTCGATGTCGATGTCTCCGTCGGCGTCGATGATGTCCAGGAGTCCCTCGAGGTAGTCCGCCGCGGCCTCACCCTCGGCCTCGGGGTTGGCGTCTTCCTTGCCGTTTTCCTCGACGTTCTCTTCCTGGCTCGCGTCGTCCTCGACGACCGCCTCGTCGACTCGATCTTCTGTGTTCACCGGTAGCTCCTTGGGTGCGGGCTCAGCCCTGCTTGGTAGGGCGACGACGTTCGTCGCTATTTCTTCTTCTTGCGCTTACTGCGCGAAGTCTTTTTCGGTTGGGCTCTTGCCGACGGGGTGTCGGGAACTTCTTCTTCCTCGACCGCATCCGCTATCGCCACGCCACCTTTGCGCGCAGCTTTACGAGCCGCCTTCTCCTTCTTGCGCGCCTCGAGTGCTTCGAAGGCCGGCGTACCGGGTTGTGGGTTGTTGCGGATCACATAGAACTGCTGGCCCATCGACCACAAGTTGGTGGTGAACCAGTAAATGAGAACACCGATCGGGAAGTTCACACCGCCCACCGCGAAGACCAACGGGAATACGTACAGCAAGATCTTCTGCTGCCGCACCATCGGGTTATCCGGCGCGGTGTTCTTCACGATGAGTTGGCGCTGGGTCAAGAACGTCGTCGTACTCATCGCCACGATCAAAATCGCCGCGAGTATCCGTACCGTCAATGCGCTCGTGCCTGTCTCGGCTTGAACCTCATTAGCAAGCCAGAAGGTCGCCCACAATGGAACGTCGAAGATGGTTGCGTCGTGCGCGATGCTCACCAGGTCCTGGTACTGCGTCCACGCGAAAACACCAATCGGTTGCTCCTGCGCGATGCCGTACTGCAGAACGCGGAACAAACCGAAGAAAATGGGAGCCTGCAACAAGATTGGTAGACAGGAAGCCAGCGGATTCGTCCCGGTTTCCCGATACAACTTCATCATTTCCTGTGACTGCCGCTCACGGTCGCCCGCGTACTTCTTTTGGATCTCTTTCATCTGCGGCTGAATGATCTGCAAGCCCCGCTGGGCCTTGATCTGCTTAACGAACAGCGGGATCAAGATGATGCGCATCAAGATCACAAGTCCCACGATCGACGCCGCCCACGTCCACCCGCTGTAGGGGTCCATGAAGAGGCTGAAGAACGAATAGAACTGAACGAGAACCCAACTGACGGGGACGTCGAGAATCTCCAAGATCGCCATCGGTTACGTCGTTCTCCGTTCGGGCAGCACGTGCTGCGTAGTTTCGGTGGCGATTCGCCCGCGCGGCGAACCATCCGCGTGGACGTCGGGAACCCATCGCCGGGGTTCGGGTACCGGATCCACTCCGCCCTTATTCCACGGGTTGCACCGTAGTAGACGCCAGATCGTCAAGGCTAAGCCCTTGGCAGATCCGTGCACCTTGATCGATTCGAAACCGTAGGCCGAACAACTCGGGTGGAATCGGCAGCTCGGTGGCAACAGCGGAGAGATACCTCGCTGGTAAGCGACTATCAAGGCCAGAAGAACTCCACGCAGCACCCACCCCACACTGTGATCCCACGCCCACAGCGCGCCTCGACCGAGGTCTATCGCCACCTGCCTCACAGCACGATCATCCCGACTTCAGCACCGTGCGCGCTATCGCGGTGCGGACATCCGATGCCACGTCGGCTTCCGCCGCCCGGGGTAGGGCCCGAAGCACCCAGCGGGAACCAGGTGGAATCTCGATCGAGGGGTCCTTCATTGCATCGGCGATCGCGTGCCGGATACGGCGAGAGACCCGATGTCGCACCACCGAACCACCCACCGCCTTACTCACTGTGATGCCGAAACGGGCAGGGGCGTTCGACTCCACCCGATCCACCCGATCCACCCGGGAACAGTGCACGATCACCGTCGGGGTGACCTGCTTGGAGCCAGAGCGAATCGTCCGGCGGAAATCGTCGGGGGATGTCAACCGATGGTCGGCGGGGAGCATCGTTCTCGGACACCTTCTCTCGGGTGCCTTCTCATCAGGCGCTGGGCCGCGGGGAAGGGGGCCTCGGGGAGATGGGCCCGTCGACCCGCGGGGCGCGGCCGGTGGCCGGTTCAGGCAGAAAGGCGGGTGCGGCCCTTGGA
>Ga0181587_10003420_pt1 | contig 13202 bp, 12 predicted proteins | sample 071ome_27_FD_132463 | JGI IMG/M metagenome (GOLD analysis project Ga0181587, IMG submission 132463) | Coastal salt marsh microbial communities from the Groves Creek Marsh, Skidaway Island, Georgia - 071409AT metaG (megahit assembly) | ecosystem: Environmental > Aquatic > Marine > Intertidal...
CTTTTTCAAAGATACTATTACCCGCTTGGCAAACCCGAGAAGAAGCAAAACAACAACCGGAACAACGCCTATCACGGCAGCACCATAGCGGCGTCTTCCCTGGGTGGCATGAAGAACATGCACAAACAGCATATAGGCCTGACCTATGTGCATCATATCAATCAGCCTCACTGGTTCGAGCTGGGTGCGGGTGAAGATAAGAATGCGTTTGGCATTCGGGTGGCCCGGGAACTGGAAGCCAAGATTGACGAGATCGGCGAAGCCAAGGTGGCCGCCTTTATTGCTGAACCTGTTCAGGGTGCCGGTGGTGTCATCATTCCACCAGACAGCTACTGGCCAGAGATTCAGCGCATTTGTGACGAGCGCGACATCCTGCTAATCGCGGACGAAGTCATCTGTGGCTTCGGTCGGACCGGGAACTGGTTTGGCAGTGAAACCTATGGAATACGTCCTGACCTGATGACGTTTGCCAAGGCTGTCACCAATGGCTACCTGCCCCTGGGCGGAGTCATGGTAGGCGACAAGGTGGCCGACGTGTTGCTGGCCCATGACGGTGAATTTGCCCATGGCCTGACTTATTCCGGGCATCCGGCAGCCTGTGCGGCAGGCCTGGAAACCCTGAAGATCATGCGCGAAAGCACTATCTTCCAAGAAGCCGCGAACGTGACAGGCCCCTATTTTCAGGAACGACTAAGCCAGCTGGCTGATCATCCGATCGTCGGAGAGGTGCGAGGCAGAGGCATGTTTGCCGCCATAGAGCTGGTGGGGAATAAAGAGTCCCGGCAACGGCTGGCGCCCAACGGTGAGGGCGCGTTTTTCTGTCGTGATACCTGTATCGCCGATGGCCTGATGATGCGAGCAGTGGGCGATGCCATGATTACGGCGCCGCCATTGATCTGCAGTAAAGAAGAGATCGATACGCTGGTCGGGAAATTTGCCGACGCTCTCGATAAAACAGCTGCGCACTACGGCATCGCTTGATAGCAATGCCCGCTAACGCCCCTTGTCAGGTATCTTGGTTAGATACCCTTCAGAGGTATTTTCAAAAGGTGCTATTATCACGGCCCACTGACAGGAGCCTTGACAGGTACCCTGAGAGGTACCTTGAAAGGCTACCTTTAAGCAGCGGCCTCCAAAAGCCTGAATAGTCCGCTGGCTGATGCTGCCGGAAACCCGTTTGGTTATGAGTGAGAAGATTACACATCAAAAGACTCTCAGGCAGCGGGACATGGTGCTGTTTACAGTATCAGCCATTCTGCTGCTGGATACCCTGGCAGCCGCTGCCTCCATTGGCGCCTCAAGTATTTTCTGGTGGGTATTTCTCGGCATCATCTTTTTCATTCCCTTCGCGCTAATCTGCGCGGAGATGGGGTGTTCCTACCCGGAGCAGGGCGGTATTTATGCCTGGACCCGGGATGCCTTCGGCCCACGCTGGGCTTCTCGCGTCACCTGGTGCTACTGGGTAAACACCGCGATCTGGATACCGGCACTTTATGTGCTGTTTGCCGGGGTCTTCAAACAGATGTTTATTCCCGACCTGAGTATGGGCTGGCAGATAACACTGGGCATTGCCCTGACCTGGATCGCCGTGCTGGTCAATGTGGTGACCCTCGATGTGGGTAAATGGGTGCCTAATGCCGGTGCCGTGCTGAAAGTCCTGATTTTCCTGGCATTGATTCTGGGTGCATTTAACTACATTCACGAGAACGGTCTGGCCAACTCCATGGCATGGGACGATTTGAAACCTGACTGGGGTAGCAGTCTGCAGTACATTCCGGCAATTATTTACGGCATGTTGGGTTTCGAACTGGTCAGTGCCGGCAGTAAGGAAATGACCAATCCTGCGCGGGATGTGCCCCGTGCGGTCTTCATTTCCGGAATCATCATTCTTTTACTGTATATTCTGGGTACCCTGGCGGTGCTGGCTGCAATTCCGGTAAGTGACATCAATCTGGTTGAAGGGCTGGTTGACACGCTGACGCAATTTTTTGGTGGCAGCGCACTGGGAGAGGCATTCGTCATCCTGCTCGGCTCGGCAGCCATTTTTACCTTTTTTTCCAATAGTGTTACCTGGGCATTGGGCTGCAACAGGGCGTCAGCGGAAGCTGCCATGGAAGGAGAATTGCCTTCGGTTTTTGCTATCGAAAGCAAGACCCGGGGAACGCCCGTTGGTTCCGCGGTATTGATGGGCCTGGTCAGTACGACAACCCTCTTACTGTACGGATTCCTGTCCGGCAGCAATGAGGACCTGTTCTGGTCGCTGTTCACATTCAGTGCGGTGATTTTTCTGCTGCCCTATGAAGGCATGGTCCTGGCGTTTCTTAAAATGCGGCAAGAGGATCCGGACCACCCCAGACCGTTTCAGATTCCCTTTGGGCTGCCGATGGCGCGACTCTGCGCCTGGACCTGTGTGACGGTACTGGCCCTGTCCATTGTGCTTTTTATGTTCGTTCCGGGAGAAGGCATACAGCTTTCCGTGGTGTTGGGTGTCACCGTCATGCTCGCCCTGGGTGAGTTTGCCATCTACGTGGCAGAACAGCAGAAGCAGGCGGACTGAGCGCGCCTGCTCATTGCGCAGGTTGTTTTCTACTGACTGTTAAGCCGCCAGCCCGAGGGGGAAAAGGACAGTAGGAACTGGATGTGCTGAATAAGCTGTAGGGAGATCGATCCGGCGCATTCGTGAATCCCGCTTGCGTCAATCCGGTTCGGTGTTCAGGCTGCGCGCCCTTCGGCAAACTGCAGGTTGGCAAGCTTGGCGTACAGCGGGCAGCTCAGCAGCAATTCCCGGTGGGTACCCTGGTCGATAACCTTACCGTCTTCCAGCACGACAATGCGGTCGACATTCATGACCGTGGCCAACCGGTGGGCGATGACGAGCGAGGTGCGGTTCGCCATAAGTTGCTCCAATGCCATCTGCACTTTCTGTTCACTTTCCGCATCCAGCGCGCTGGTGGCTTCGTCCAGCAGCAGGATTTCCGGGTCTTTCAGAATCGCGCGAGCAATTGCGATGCGCTGCTTCTGTCCCCCGGAAAGGCGAATCCCGGATTCGCCCAGGTGGCTTTCATATCTTTCCGGAAGCCTGTTGATGAAATCGCTGGCAAATGCCGCCTCGGCGGCTGCATGCACCTCCTTGTCGGAGGCATCAGGTCGTCCGTAGCGTATATTGTCCCAGACTGTGCCGGTAAACATGGTGGGCTGCTGCGAGACAATAGCGATGTGTCCACGCAGTTCGAGCGGATCCAGATCTTTAATATTGATGTTATCAAGCCTGATTGCACCGGATTGCGGGTCGTAGAAACGCAGCACGAGGTCGAACAGGGTAGATTTGCCGGCGCCGGACGGTCCCACCAGGGCCACGCTCTCACCGGGCTGCACGGTCATGGTCACACCATCAAGTGCCGGTGTATCAGGCCTGCTAGGGTAGCAAAATCTGACATTGTCGATATCAATCTTCCCCTTGAATTCACTGTTCAGGTGCTGCGGATTTTGCGGTGAGGTGATCTCGTTTTCGGCCTCCAGAAGCTCCATTAACCTCTCCAGTGCACCGGCAGCGCGTTGCAGCTCACTGATTACCTGGCTGATAGCTCCGACCGCCGAGGCGACCAGCACGGCATAGGCCACAAAGGCCGTCAGCTCTCCGGGTGACATTCGCCCGCTGATCACGTCCTGGCCGCCAACCCAGATCATTACACCAAGAGCGCCAAACACCAGAGTGGTCACCACGGCGATAAGGACCGAACGCATCCAGATGCGGTTCAGTGCCACCTTGAACGCTTTTTCAACGTGTGCACCAAACATCTGGTCATCGTGTTGTTGATGATTGAAGGCCTGCACGGTTTTGATCTGCAGAATGCTTTCACCTACATAGGCACCGACGTTGGCCACTTCATCCTGGCTGCTACGGGACAGACGCCGTACCTTGCGTCCGAAGTAAAGTATAGGACCAATAACCAGTGGTATGCAGATCAAAACTACGCTGGTAAGCCTGGGGTTGGTGATAAAGAGGAGGATGACGCCGCCCACCAGCATCAGCAGATTGCGCAGTGCAATCGAGGCAGAGGACCCAACTACAGACTGAATGAGAGTCGTGTCGGTAGTTATCCGAGAAGAAATTTCGCCGCTGAGGTTGGCTTCGAAATAGCCGGGGTGCAGGTCTATTATGTGGTTGAAAACGGCCTTACGTATATCTGCGGTCACCCGCTCACCCAGCCAGGACACCCAGTAAAAGCGCGTGAACGTACCGATCGCCTGCAATACGGCTACTACAATGAAACCTGCCACCGCGGTATTGAGGGATGTTGTCGATGCGGCGACGAAGCCGCTGTCGACAATGATACGCACATACTGCACCAGACCAAGGGTCAATCCCGACGTAACGATCAGCGCGATCAGGGCGATAGCAATCTGTTTCTTGTATGGTAAGAGAAACACGATTGCCTTGTTGAGAAGGGCGGGGGTTGGTGTGTGCCTGACCATTTTCGAATCGCCTTACTGAACGTAGACCCGTTGATTGGCATAAATGCGATTATAGGTCCAACCTTCCATACGACTGGAGTAGCCGCGAGGGCGGTAGCGCACATACGCGCGATCATTATCGTCAACGCAAGTCGTCACTGCGGTTTCCCGCCGCGAAGGTAGGCGCAGGTTGGCAATCTGTCGATTGCACACGAGATCGTAAAGGGAGATCCGCAGGGTACCGCCCGGATTGACCGCATACCAGGTGATCTGGTCCGCATCTTGCGGCGGTGTTGCGCTGCAGCCGGTTAATACCAGCGCAGCGACGACACACATGCTGACGTGATTAAAGATTCTGATTCGCAATTACTCGACGATCCGGTGCAGTGCACACAGTTTATTGCCGTCCGGGTCTCGCAAGTACGCAAGGTAAAGCTTGCCGGTGCTGCCTTCACGAATACCCGGAGGATCTTCACAGGCGGTACCTCCACTCGCCACTCCGGCCGCATGCCAGGCATCGGCGGCCTCCGGATTGGCAGCCGCAAAGCCAATGGTGCCACCATTACCGTGACAGGCAGGCTCGCCGTTGATAGGAGTGCTGATCGCGAATATACCCGACTTGGAAATCCAGAAAGCCCTGCCTTTATCATCGACCACGCCGGGTTGGTAGCCGAGCGCCCCCAGGGTAGCATCATAGAAAGCCTTGGACTTCTGGACGTCATTGGCGCCCAGCATAATGTGACTGAACATATTTACTTCTCCGGTTTTCGTTTATACATAACTATTGGTTTAAAACTCATCACCAGTTCGCCTGCCTGGTTGTATACCTTGTTTTCGAGAAATACGGTACCCATGTCGGGTCTTGAGCGGGACTCGCGTTTGTCGATCACGGTGCTCTCAACTCTGAGTGTATCGCCTGGAAATACCGGTCTGGTCCAGCGCAATTCGTCGAGTCCCGGCGAACCGAGCGACCCCGAACCACCTGGCGGCATATTGTCTACCACCATGCGCATCACCATGGCGCCGGTGTGCCAGCCCGACGCGCACAACCCGCCGAAGTGCATGGCCTGACCGGCTTCTTCGGACAGATGAAAGGGCTGCGGGTCATACTTGCCGGCAAATTCTAAAATCTCTTCCCGAGTGACCTCGTAATGGCCAAACTGATCGCAAGTTCCGATCTCAAAGTCTTCGAAATAGTAATTCTGCTGCATCAAATCTCCAGCCTGTAATACCCTGTCGGCGCGACATGGAAGCAGTCATCCCACGATCGGATTGCTACTCGCTGCCAGCCGGTGCTGCGCAATCCTAGCACGTTTATCCTGCAGGACATTAATCGGGCTTCACATTCCACCGGGTAGAGCTTAAAAAACTGTCACTTTTGCACTCTACGCGCTAGAGTTGTGACTCTCACCTCTCGCAAACAGGAGCAGGCTAATGACAATCAAAAAGACACCCTGGATACACCCCTCACTGGCGGCGCTATCATTCGCCTTGTCTCTGACCGCTATCTCGGCGGCTTACGGTCAGGACTTCGATGCAGTTCAGATCACTACCACCTCCGTCAGGGATGGTATCTACATGTTGCAGGGCAGCGGCGGAAATATCGGAGTCTCGATCGGCGAGGACGGCACTATGATCGTGGACGATCAGTTTGCACCCCTGAGCGATAAAATCGCTGCTGCCATCGCCGAATTGACCGATCAGCCGGTGACCTTTGTGGTGAACAGTCACTTCCATTACGATCACACCGATGGCAATGAAAATTTCGGTCGCGCCGGGGCCTACATCGTTGCCCATGACAATGCGCGACGGCGCATGGAGTCCACTCAGGTTCTGGCCAGTGGCAGGGAGCAGGAAGCCTACGACTCGGTCGGTCTGCCCACTATCACCTACTTTGATGCCATGCGATTCTATTTCAATGGCAATGATGTCGACTTTGTTAACAACGGTGACGGGCACACCGATGGTGATACTCAGGTGTATTTTCGCGACGCTAATGTCATGCACACTGGCGATATGTTCGTGCGTTACGGCCTGCCTTTTATTGATCAGAATAACGGTGGCAGCCTCGACGGCATGATCGAGGCCCTGTGGAGAATTGATGGAATTATTAATGACGACACCATCATTATTCCCGGACACGGACAGTTATCCAGCCGTCAGGATTTGCGTGAATACCGCGACATGCTTGTCGTGATCCGCGGGAATCTGGTGCGTGCCAAGGTGCAGGGGCTCACACCCCAGGCCATGCTTGATACTCAGCCGGCCGAAGGCTTCGCCCCGGCCAACGACAATACTGCGCAATGGCTGTTGCGAGCCTACGGTGAATATACCGACTAGCAGCAGACCAGGAAGTCGCGGGTGAAAAGGGGAATCCACCATGAGCAATCGCAATTTTTTCAGTAACCAATCTCCCAGACTTGTCAGTAGCGGCCGTCGCAGGTTCCTGAAATCCACTGCCAGTGGCGCGGCGGCGGCGTGGGTGGGCAGCTGGCCCTGGCAGGCGCTCATGGCACAACAGGCTGCGACGGTGAGTCTCGACGGCTGGGATGCCGGGCAGGTGCGCCATATACTCCCCGGTGTCAGCGACAGCTGCATGCTCATCAAGACCTCGTTTGCGCGCCCGCTTGGCGATGCCCCCGAGCTTCGTTTGCAGTCTGGCGGTTCGGTCAGGCGCGTGGCAGGTCGAATGAGCGATACCGGGGGAGAATTCTGGCAGTTTTATCTGGAAGACCTGTCACCTGCTACTCGCTATGAGCTGTCCTTAATGGACGCGAGCGGTATGCCATTGTGTGATTCCTGGCCGCTTTCGACATTTCCGGCTCCCGACCAGAATGTGGATCGATTGCGGCTACTCATCTACACCTGCGCCGGGGGTCCCGAGGGCAGCTACACTGGAATTGGCGAACGCAGTGGGAATTTGCCAACTGCCATTCGCAATCGGCTCTTGCGACGCGGGCTGGCATTTGCGCCTGACGCGGCTATTGCCAATGGAGATCATATCTACTGGGACCTGCATACCTGGCAGGGCGAAGGTGCGGGCGACTTGAGCCCCGAGGGGCGTGAGTCAAATTTTGATTTTGCTGCGCGCGTGTTTGGCGGTCACAACGAGGCCGCACTCAAACTGGCGGCAGGCCCCCAGATCGTTCCCGTTTACGGTACCGATTTTCGTTCCACGCCCATGTTTTTCCTGCAGGACGATCATGACCACTGGGAAAACGATTCGCCGCTGACCTACCCGGTACCCTGGTTTCAGCTGCAGCTGGCGCGGGTCACCCAGCAGCTTTACTACCCTGAGTTTCTGGCTGACTCCACCCGGCCGATCGGGCTCCCCTGGTCGAGCCGCAGTGAGCGGGGCGAGCTTTCGGAAAGCTTCGGTACCCTGCGCTACGGTAACCTGGCCGAAGTGTTGCTATACGATGTGCGCCGAACCTTGCAAGTGGGCGAGATGAACGCGGCATTTCTCGACCCGATAGTGGAGGACTGGCTGCACGAAAGAACCGCTTCGCGGGATACCAGGCACCTTGTTCATGTGCCATCCAATCCTCCTGGCTGGTCAGCGGGAAAATGGGGTGAGTGGTACCCCGACACACTGGACCCTGCTACCGGCCAGTTGAGCACTGATATCGCCAAACCGCACTGGCAGAGAGGGTGGCTCGATCAACACGACCGACTGATGCAGTCACTGGCAAACATGCGTCACCGCGTGCCGCTGATAATCAGCGGCGACCTGCACGCAACAGGAGTAGGAGCCATTCACGGTGCCGGCAACCTGGATTTTAGCAGCAACCCGATAACTACGATTCTCAGTGGTCCGGTAAGCACGTCGATTCGCGGCTTTCCGTCGGTGGTGCGGAGCGCCCGGGCCATGCCGTCCCGGTACCTGGACTTTGATGAGCAGGTTGTCCCCTACGAGCAGCACGGTTTTACTCTGGTTGACTTCGAAGGTGATCGAATCACGGCACAACTCTTCAAATGGGACGTGAACAGCGAGCCGCTCGAGGCGATTGATACCTTGCAGCCCTACCATACGGTAGAACTCGGCTAAGCGGGATTTTTCTCAGCCGCACTTCTTGCCTGAGCGCGGACAAATGCCGGCCGCTCCTTCATTTCGGCCAGATAGCGCAGACAATTGGGTTTGTAGCGGGCATTGATTCCCAGCCGTTCACCCATCTGCAGCGCGAAGCTGACGGCGATATCGGCGATCGTGAACCTGTCGCCGACCAGAAATTGCTTGCCCTCGAGGGCCGCTTCCACCGAGCGAAGCCTGGACAGGTACCAGATCGTATAGTCCTCAACCACCTGCGGTATACGTCGCTCTTCGGGCTCCAGCCGGGTATACCGTAAAACCAGCGCCTGGGGGAAAGTCAGGGTAGCGTCGCTTCGATGCAGCCAGTTCAGGTAGTCACCATAGTGAGGTTCGTCGCTGGTTACGCCTATCGGATGGGGACCAAACTTGTCGACCAGGTACTGGCAGATTGCCGTCGATTCGGTCATGGTCACATCTCCGTCGATGAAGGTCGGTACCGTGCCGAGGGGGTTGATGTCGAGATACCCGGGATATTCCGTTCGCGGCGGAAAATCCATGACGACAAGTTCGTAGTCAAGACCCATTTCTTCCAGCGCCCATAAAGGCCTTACAGACCTGGAGTTGTGACAATGATAAAGTTTCATGACTTAAGTTCAGGAAGCTCCGTGGTCGCCTCAGTATCTTCAGCTTCCCGAGAATAAGCGTCACGCCTCGACAAGTCTACCCGGCCCCCCAATATCGGGTGATCCAGCCTTGCATCCAGCCGCTCGCATGGCTCTGTAGTCGGTGGACTCGCGGCTTCAGCCTCTATATGCTCTGTACGTAGTAATTAAGAACCGGAGTAGAAACATGAAGATCGTCCAGCTTCTCTGCCTTGTTGCGCTGCTGGTTGCTGCGCCGCTTGTGTCTGCGCAGCGACCGAACCGACAGCTATTTGCGCTGCAGGCTTTCACCCTGACGGAATACGTACCGATTGAATACAGCGAGGCTATCGACATGCCCGAGGAGTTTCAGGGCGAATCCTATGCTGGAGTTGCGGTCAATCCGCGCGGAAACCTGGTGGTATTCAGTCGTGGAGAAACACCATTTCTCGAGTTCGACGGTAACGGCCGCTTTGTACGGTCATTTGGCCAGCCCGGCATGGTACGTCGCGCACACGGGCTGCATATCGAGCAGGATGGCACCATGTGGATTACCGACGTAGCGGATCACATGGTGATGAAGCTCGATCAGGACGGCAACGTCCTGCTGAGCCTTGGCACCAGAGGGCAAAACGGTGAATGGGATGAGTCGGCAGGTAATCGACTCTTCGACCAGCCCAATGATATCGCCATCGATTCAGCCGGAAACTTCTACGTGGTGCAGGGGCATGGGCCCGGTGAGCCGCGGGTTCTGAAATTCAATCCGGACGGTGAGTTTATAGCCCAGTGGGGCAGTCGCGGATATGGTCCTGGCGAATTCTGGGTCGCCCATGCAATCGAGATCGATGGAGACGATATTGTCCACGTTGCGGACCGGGAAAACATGCGCATCCACCGCTTCGATACCAGTGGCAACTTGCTTGAAGTCTGGGACTTTGATGCGATGGTCTGCGCCATGTACCTGCATGAGGATGGAAATATGTACATCACCACCGGTTTCGACGGCCAGTTCGCCAAACTGGCAGCCGATGGCAAGGTCTTGGGCGCCAACGGGAGACCCGGCAGCGAAAACGGCCAGTTCGGAGAGGCGCATGCCTTGACCCTGGACCGTGACGGCAACGTTTACATCTCGGACGTCATCCTGCGTCGAATCCAGAAGTTTGAGAAGCGCTAAAGAGTCGGTCGGGCAGCGAATTATCCGCTAAGCAGCGAAGCTGCGTATCGGTGGAAGGGCCGGGGCCCTTCAATTATCCGGACTGGAACGTGTCAAACCGGCAAGCTGATTAAGAATAAGTTGAAACTCGTCCTGACTGATATCCAGGTGTTCGATTACCCTGCCGTAAAGGGTGATGGTCGGAACGTTACGATCACCGAATTCTTTCTGCGCCTCCTGCAGACAGTACAGGATAATACGCTGGCGTTTATTGAGGCCATCGCGTGCATCGGGCAGAAAGTCGGCAAGCAGTTCAGTAAGGTCAGAGGTCGCCATCGCTGCGTCACTTAGCGTGAATGATCACGCAGACGATCGGGCGATGCGGGTGTGCCGCTGCAAGAAACCCTATTCATTGCCACTGTGTACCGACACGCTAGCCTGTCCAAAGGGATCCACAGAAACCTCAAATTCGATGGGGCAGCAGCAAACCTGACAGTCCTCGATGTAGTCTTGTTGTGAAACGGAGTAATCGATTACCACTTCGATCCATTCGCCGCAGTACGGACAGCTTATGGTGTGTTCCCTGGTTTCAAGCATCTCTTATCGGATTTCAATATATTGTAAAGACAGCCAAGTCATTATTTCTTGCGAGCATCTCTTACCTGGTAAGAATTTCCCGAGCCTCGTTTTACTTCGAAAAGGTCGATTGCTTTGAACAGGCTGCTAAGGTTTCTGAAGCCGTAATTCCGGCTGTCAAACGATGACTTGTTTGAAATATGTGAACCCACCGGCCCCAGGGCAGCCCAACCTTCGTCATCTTCGTTGGCTTCAATTGCGGCCCTGAGGAGATTGATCAGCTTGGCGTCGGACTTGATGCTTTTTGGTGTTGTGCTTACCCGGGCAGCTTTCTTTTCCTCGTCGAGGTAGAGGAACTTGGAGCAGGCATTGACGAATGGCGCAGGGGTCTTGCGCTCGCCAAATCCCAGGACCACCTTGCCTTCTGCGAGTACCCGGGTGACCAGCGGGGTGAAGTCGCAGTCCGATGACACGAAGCACATGACATCGATATTCTTGGTGTACATGACGTCCATGGCGTCGATAACGAGCGCAATATCCGAGGCGTTTTTGCCCCTGGTAAGGTCATACTGCTGGACTGGCTGAATCGAGTATTCGTGCAGCAGGTCTTCCCATTTCTTCAATGTTGGAGATTTCCAGTTGCCATATGCCTTACGAATAGTCACTACACCATACTTGGCAACCTCGCTGAGGACATCGTCGAATTTTCCTGCGGGTGCGTTGTCGGCATCGATAAAAAGCGCGATCTTCTGTTTTATTTCATCCATAAGAGAGACTTTATTCCTTAAGTTCTGCTTCCACTTCCTGCTTGCGCGCGCCAGCAAGAATGCCCGAGAGCGCATAGTTACCCTCGTGGCAGGCATATTCATAAATTTGGTCGTCGACTGCGTTCATGGGCATTTCACCAGACCAGGGGGTCGAGTAAACCTCGGGGTCGTCGACAGTGAATCGATATAGCAGTGTACTGTCGTCCAGTCGACGGAAGCGCTCGGTGACGCGCGCACTCTGCGATAGATACAGGAAATGTCGCAGCGCGCCACGAAATCCCTGTTGCGGGTGAAAATTAGTAGTCTCAACGACGAGCGTATCCCCCTCGTAATAGCCGATTGAGTCGCCAAGCCACTTGGGGAGATCGGAGTGTTCGCTGTCGCGCAACCGGATAATTCGCGCATCGTGGTTCATCTCCGCCATTATCATGACGTAGTCTCTGGTCTGCACGATCTGTTTGAGGTTGTTGTACAGCACGGGCAACATGGGAGGACCGCCGGTGGAACCGAAGCCTACCAGGCAGCGCTCTGCCATGGGACGCACTTCCGGGCCATCATAAGAGCCCATGCCGGCTCCAGCGCCAAATATTGCCTGCAGCGCTCCCTCACGCCACGGCAGACGACCATTTTCGGGTTCCACAATTATCGAGGTGCGAATCTCGCCATTGATCCTGGCCATTTGTTCCCCGGGATCCATCCAGAAGGTGTTGTAGCCGCCGACCGCCGCTTCTGCCCCTCCGGTGGTCTCGAGCAGGGTGTCCAGATAAGTTTCGCCGGTTTGCCCGACTCGCGCGGCTTCCTCTTCCGTGATAACGAGCTGACCTCCGAATTGGTCGCCACGTTCCAGCATGGTCACTGTTGCAATGCTATAGGTTCCCTGCAAGTCCGGTACCAGGCTGCTTACACCCGCCGATTGGGAGTCTTGTGCCAGAGTACCAGCACTGCCACATGTGATCCCCAGCGGCACGAGCACCAGGGCCAGGGGCGATATTTGCGGGAAAAACTGTTTCACGGGGTCCTCCTGGCGGGTAATGTAATTGATCTGACTCGCGGGTATGCTAGCACGAAATCGCCTTTGCCCGCGCTGCTATGCCGTAAGGTCGGGCGACCTGTTCAACCGGGCAATTGCTTTATCTTTTTAGCGCTATCTTTTTTACGTTATTATTGCCAACTTGAGTCTTGCGGAACTTTAATGTGAAGAAAAGTTGCATTTTGATCTTACTGGTCGGCGCGCTGCAGCCCGTGAGCAGCAGCGCCGGACCGGAATCCCAGGGGGCTATCGAGAGTGCCTGGCTGGCCTTCTCAAGCGCCAGGGGTGAGCCCTCCCTGATCCGCGGTGATATCGATCACCCTTCTGCCAACGACGTGTTCCGTGCTATCCCCGATGTGCGTTCCGGGTCATTGGACGAAGGAAAGCTGCAGCTGGGCTTCGACCTGTTCCGCGAAGCGCGATTGTCCCGCGATGGCTCGGTGGCTTGTGTTTCCTGCCATATCGATATGATGGGGGGAGTCGATCATCGTCCGGTGTCAACCGGGGTGGGCGGTGCCCAGGGTATATTGAATGCGCCCACCATCTTCAA
>Ga0181587_10003436_pt1 | contig 13168 bp, 12 predicted proteins | sample 071ome_27_FD_132463 | JGI IMG/M metagenome (GOLD analysis project Ga0181587, IMG submission 132463) | Coastal salt marsh microbial communities from the Groves Creek Marsh, Skidaway Island, Georgia - 071409AT metaG (megahit assembly) | ecosystem: Environmental > Aquatic > Marine > Intertidal...
CTGCAGTATCAGCTGACTTCATACGATCCCGGTTCTTATACAGCTCCGTATACGCGCGAGATTATCTGGGACAACACGCCGGACGATATCTATGAATACGCCTGCCACGAGGGCAACTACGGCATGATGAATATCCTGTCCGGCCACCGGGCCGAAGAGCGCATGGCTGCCGGCGAGGCCTCCAATAACTGATCAGTCCTTTTCTGCCCGCAAACCGGCAGGAAAGCAGGGGAAAGTGTTAAATTTTCGCCTTTCATCCTATCCCTTGGCGCTGGCACTTCTGGTCGGAAGTGTCAGCGCTTTCGCTCAAACCCCACCCATCGAGCCCGTCGACGACGACGACCTTCGTGCAAGCGTTGCGGGAGAATGGCTGAACTGGCGCGGTAACCAGGGCAGCTGGGGCTACAGCGCGCTCGATCAGGTCAATCGTGATAATGCGCACCAGCTTCAGCTGGCCTGGTCCTGGGCCATGGATGATACCGGTGCCGGAGAGGCCGCACCCCTGGTGCATAACGGAATCATGTATGTGCCGGGACCGCGGGGCGTTATCCAGGCCCTGAACGGCGCCAGCGGGGACCTGGTCTGGGAATACCGACCCGGCATCAGCGGCGTTGCCGAAGGCTCGGATGCCGTGCCATTGGGGCCTGAGCAGCTGGGTGACGCGGCCATGCCCGCCACCGCATTCGCCGGCGTGGGGCGCGGCGTGCAAAAGAACATCGCGATCTATGGTGATCGAATTTTCGCCGCAACCGAAAACGCCAGCATTGTAGCGATTGATGCTAACAGCGGCCTGCTGGTATGGGAGTCACCAACCGCAGACCCTGCTCTGGGCTACCACTACACGGCCGGCCCTATCATCGCCAATGGTAAGCTGGTTACCGGCATTACCGGTTGCGAACGCTACAAGGAGGACGTCTGCTTCATTACCGGCCACGATCCGGATAGCGGCGAGGAATTATGGCGCACTTCTATTATCGCGCAGCCCGGAGAACCCGGCGGCGACAGCTGGGGTGATCTGCCACTTCAGTTCAGGGCCGGCGGCGATGCCTGGATCGCCGGCAGTTATGATCCTGAACTCAATTTGGTCTACTGGGGGACAGCGCAGGCCAAGCCGTGGGCCCGTGTCGTTCGCGGCACCGATGGCGATGCGCTCTACACTAATTCCACTCTGGCCTTGAACCCCGATACCGGCGAAATAATCTGGCATCATCAGCATCTGCCGGGTGAAACCCACGACATGGACGAAGTGTTCGAAAGCGTGCTGGTGGACATCGGTGACCGGCCATCGCTATTCAAGATGGGCAAACTGGGAATCCTCTGGCAATTGGACCGCAGCACGGGGGAAATGATCAGTGCCACCGACATCGGCTACCAGACAATCGTGAATGTTGACCCGATTTCCGGCGCCGTCAGTTACAAGGACGGACTGCTGCCACGCATCGGTCAGCAGATCGACATGTGTCCAAGTACTTCCGGATTCAAAAGCTGGCGCGCCATGGCCTATTCACCCCAGACCAGCGCCCTTTATATTCCCATTACCTTAAACTGCGAGCTGGCGACATTTGGGCCAACCGAGCAAGTGCTGGGAGGAGGTGGAACTGGTCCTGTGCGGCGCATCAATTACCCTCACCCAGACGCGGGCGAAAACCTTGGGGAACTGCTGGTGCTGGACATACCTAGCGGCGAATTAAAATGGCGCTACCGCTCTCGCGCCCCCGTCAACTCGGCTGCTCTGACGACTGCCGGTGGGCTGGTTTTTATCGGAGACTGGGATCGACGGGTATTTGCCATGGATGCCGAAAACGGCGAAATGCTGTGGCACACCCGGCTCAATACCTCGGTGCAGGGTTTTCCCATCAGCTACATGGTCGATGGCGTGCAGTACATAGCGATACCAGCCGCCACCGGGGGTGCCAGCTGGTCTGCAATGTTGCCCAGAGAGCTGGCGCCGGAACTGCGTCGGCCTCGGGGCGGTAATTCCATTCATGTGTTTGCTTTACCCGAATATGCGCGCTAGAAAACACATTGCCGTGATTGGTCTTTGCCTGCTGCTGGCTGCAACGAACAGGTTTCAGCCTGTTAGCAGCGCCCAGAACGCTTCCGCTTCAATCAGCGACGGTATCTTCAACGAGGAGCAGGCGGTCCGTGGCGCCGAGCAGTACCGGGCGCGATGCGCCTCCTGCCACTCCAACGACTTGCGGGGCAACAGCAACTCACCCAGCTTGCTCGGAATGAGTTTTATGTTCGTCTGGGAGGGCCGCAGCCTGGGTGAACTTTACGATAAGATGCGCAGAGAAATGCCAACCGACCAGCCCGGTAGCCTGACAGAGCAGGCCTACGCCGATGTGCTGGCATTCATACTGGCCTCCAACGAGTTTCCGGCAGGCGCTGCCGAATTGATCGCGGATCAATCTGCGCTGGACCGGATTACTATCAGCTCTCAATAAGACCCGCGACTTTGATGTCCCACACGCTAGGGAAGCCGGTAAGTCACCACTTCATTGGTAGCCGCTATCACCAGGTACTGTCGTTCGTCGCTACCCAGGTAGGTCATGGGATTGGCGTTACCACGTTGGTCAAGTTGTGTTTCCCAGAGCTGTCGTCCACTGGTAGCCTCCAGCGCCCGGAACCGATTGTCGTCCGTGGCAGCTATGAACAGCAGATTGCTGGCGGTCACCAGCGCGCCTGCCCGCCCCGGCCTGCCGGTATTTTGATTGGCTGACGGCAGTGAGTCGCTAACACCCAGGGCAATCTGCCAGACCAGCTCTCCGCTTTCGACATTGACGGCACTTAGCTGACCCCAGGGCGGTTTTTGGCAGGGAAGACTCTGACCGTTTAGCTGCACCTGGAAATTCGCGGGCCGGGGTCCGCCACGCTGATATGGCAGAGCAGATCCGTCCGATGCGTCCTCGACCCAGCCAAAACTGCCAAGGTTGGCAGCGAATACAAAAGCCAGGCGGGACGCCGGATCATAGGCTACGCCGCCCCAGTTGGGCCCCCCGGCAAGGCCCGGGAACAACAGGGTAGATCGCTGCGGTGATCCCTCGGGGCTATATACCCACGGCGTATAGGGTCCGTCATTAACGATTTCGCCCGTGCTGGCAACCAGCTCCTCACAGGCTGCGGCATGGTCCGCAGAGGTATCGGCCGCCGCCACCAGATCAGCGGCACTGTAACTGACCCTCGACATTGGTGGGGTAATCGCAGGGATGGGCTGTGTCGCAAATGCCTGCTCACCTGGCACCTCGCTGGCCGGGACCGGCCTCTCTTGCACGTCGTATAAAGGCTCGCCAGTTTCGCGATTAAGGAAAAACAGGTACCCCGACTTGGTGGTTACCGCGAGTGCCGGAACCGAACCGTTCTCCCGCTGAATGTCGAACAGAGTCGGCGGTGCCGGGGGATCGTGATCCCACAGGTCATGATGAATGGTTTGGAAATGCCATACATACGCACCGGTATACACGTTAACCGCTACAATCGAATTCGCGAAGAGGTTGGTACCCGACCGGTCACCGCCATAAGCAAACGGAATCGGCGAGGCGAGTGGCAGGTAAAGAAGATCGCGCTCCGCATCCACGGTAAAGTAAAACGGCCAGGCATTGGCCCCAAGGCGATTGATCCAGCTGTCCCCTTCCCAGCTCCCGTGACCGATTTCACCAGGCTGCGGTACCGAGCTGAATTCCCACAATTTTTCACCAGTTCGGGCATCGAACGCCCGCGGATTGCCGATTCCTCCCGGAGCGCCGGGCGGCGTATTCGCCCCTACCACCACGATATTGTCATAAACCAGCGGAACCGAAAGATAGGGAATTCCCAGTTCCACCTCGCCGTTATCTCCAAAATCCGCGGCCGGGATTCCCGTAACCGCGTTCAGCGCCAGAAGCTTACCCCCGGTCGTGAACACAATTCGGGGAGCAATGGTCTGAGTACCGGGCCAGTAGGCCACTCCGCGGCGGGAAGGCCGACCCTCACGCACACTGTAGCGCCACACCTCCTGTCCGGAGACCGGATCGAGAGCCACAACCCGATCGGCGGCAGGAACATACATGAGACCACCAACCACTATCGGCGTTGCCTGGGAGTTTGGCGCAGCGGCGCGCTGATCGCCCCCTTCAGTTCCATCCGCCATCAAGGAGTAGCGCCACACTGCGTCGAGCTGTGCCACATTATTCGGATTGATTTCGCCAAGCGCAGAGTAACCGGTTCCGGTCAATCCCCCGCGGTACATAGGCCAGTCATTCGCCGCGTCACCATCGAAGGATTGCGAATACGCAGGGCTCAGCATCAGGAATAGAGATACGCCGGTGGCAAAAGCCAGTTTGAACATATCGAAAAGATCCTCCAGAATTGGAAGTCCGGGACCTTGACCTCGGACCGGGAAGGAGGCGCCCCGCTTGCAGTAGCAGCGCCGCATCAGCCCATAATGATTTCACAGCACCTGTTAAAGGTCTAGCGGCGGTGCAATACCGAGTTCCGCTAAATCTCCAGTCATGCTATCTTTCGGGAAGTCCGGGTTGTCGGGGATTAAATTCAGAGCTCGTACGGCACCCCCGCTAGACCAATAACAATTGCCACCAGGGAGGCAAGTCAATGATTACCAAGGTTTTATCAAAGGGCTTTACAGGCCTGCTGTTTTTAGCGCTAATGAGCGTCCAATCGGTCTGGGCCCAGCAAGTCGTAGCTCCCGATGAGCATGGCTTCGTGATCGGAACGCCAGACTTATTGCATCCGGGCGAAGGACGACGTACCGTCAATATTATCGGCAATCCGTCAGAACCTGGGTTGTATGTGATTCGAATTACTTTTCCACCGGGTAGTGGCAGCCGACCTCACTACCACAGCACAGCTCGATACATAACCGTCATAAAAGGCACCTGGTGGGTAAAATCCGGGCCTGCGGCAGATGTCTACGCTCCTGACACCATGGACTCGGTCCCCGTCGGAACTTTTATCTATCAGCCTCCTGATGCTCATCACTACGACATGGCCAAGGATGAGGAAGTCATTGTGCAGATCATGGGCATGGGTCCCGTAGTCACCACACAGATTCCCCAGCCGGGAGAATAAGATGACCATCAGAAAATCAATCGCCGTGTCCTTGCTCAGCCTGATCGCCGCTGGTGCTTATGCAGGACCGCCGGCAACTATCGAAGAGGTTAACTGGATGACCGGCAACTGGGCTGGTCAGCTAGGCCCTAATCAGTTGGAAGAAAACTGGATCAAGGCAGAAGGCTCCTCCATCGCGGCAATGGTGCGGATGACTGGCAATGACGCCACCAGCATGTTCGAGATGATTACCATCGAAGAGGTCGATGGTTCGCTGGTTCTCAACATACAGCAGTTTGATCCGGGCTTTGTCGCCCGCACTCCAACGCCGCAAACAATGGAACTTTCGGAGATAAGCGAAAACAGCGTGCACTTTGTTGCCGTCTCCGAGGGCGGAATGGCCTCACTGGGTTATAGTCATCCCGATCCGGACACTTTCATCATTCATGTGGGCCAGAGCTCGGGCAACACTCTGGACATACCGCTGACAAAACGATCCGTCTGGGAATAGAGTTTTCACTGTGCATCACAAAAGGGATTCCGGGAGGAATCCCTTTTTTTGTTTGTCAGGCATTTAGTTGTGCAGCGAACGGGATAACCCTGTAGCGTCAATCAATAGCTGCGCGGCAGACCCAGCACGTGTTCGGCCACGTAGTTGAGGATCATTTCCTGAGAGATAGGGGCAAGCTTCATTAACCGCGCCTCGCGCCAGTAGCGCTCGACGTGGTACTCCCTGGCGTAACCGAAACCGCCGTGAGTCTGCACCGCTGTGTCGGCGGCGAAAAAACCTGCCTCTGCCGCCAGCCATTTAGCCATATTCGCCTCACGGCCGCAGGGCTCGCCATTATCCAGCAGCCAGGCTGCCTTACGCACCATCAGCTCGGCGGCATCCAGCTGTGTGGCCGCCTGAGCCAGCGGGAAAGCCAGACCCTGATTTTTGCCAATTGGCCGACCGAAAACCATCCTTTCATTGGCGTATTTTACTGCTCTGCGCAATGCGGCGCGCCCAATGCCGAGGCTTTCTGCGGCAATCAGAATACGCTCGGCATTCAGGCCATCCAGCAGGTAACGAAATCCTTCTCCCTCTTCGCCAACCCGATCACTAACCCGTACTTCCAGCTGATCGTAGACTACCTCGCAGGTACGTACCGCGTTGCGACCAAGTTTTGGGATGGGTGAAATCGAGACTTCCGGCTTCTGCAATTCAGCCAGCAGCAGCGTCATGCCGTCGGTCCGCCGCTGCACTTGCTCTCTGGGCGTGGTACGAACCAGCAGCAATACCCGCTCCGATTCGAGGGCCTTGGAAGTCCATATTTTGCGCCCCTTGACCAGATAGCAATCGCCCTCCCGACGGGCGACTGTCTCGATTGAGGTGGTATCGCTGCCCGCATTGGGCTCCGTGACACCGAATGCGACGTGCAACTCGCCCCTTGCTACAGCCGGCAGATATTTTTCCCGCATTTCTTCACTGCCATGTTTGACTACCGGGTGCATACCAAAGATAGAAAGATGCACAGACGTTGCGCCATTCATGGCCGCGCCCGATGCTGCCACCTGCTCAAGCACGATCGCAGCTTCCTGAATTCCTTTACCCGAGCCCCCGTACTGCTCGGGAATTGCGATACCTATCCAGCCAGCCTCTGCCATGGACTGATAAAAATCTTGGGGGAATTTTTCCTCCCGGTCGTGCTGTTCCCAGTAATTATCGTCGAATCCAGCGCACAATCTGGCCACCGATTCCCGGATCAGCCGCTGCTCGTCGGTTTCCTGGAAATCCATACTTACCCCCGTATCCCTGACCAGTTCAAATTTTATCCTTTGCCATTCTGGCGCGCTCAATGGTTTTTCTCGCCTTTTTCAGATGCGGAACATCAACCATCTTGCCATCAAATGTAAACGCTATCCGCCCTTCTTGTCGGCTTCTCTCAAAAGCGGCCAGCAGTTCATTGGCCCGCTCTACCTCTTCATTGTCAGGCAGGAATGCCGCGTTAACGATATCAATCTGGGACGGATGAATAGTCAACTTGCCGGTAAAACCCATACTGGCAGTCAGGTCGCATTCCCGCCGCAATCCGTCAATGTCTCGAATGTCGACAAACGGTGCATCGATCGGCTGCACTTCGGCTGCAACTGCTGCAAGCAGGCACATCGATCGGGTAAAAGAGAAAACTTCCAGATAATTGCCATCCTTATCGTACTTGGCCCGCGCACCCAGCTCCGCCGCCAGATCTTCAGCACCCCAGGCGGCGCCTTCTATGCGCGGGTGTCGCAGCATCTGCGAAAGATTGAGAACGGCAGCGGGTGTTTCCGTCGCAATAATCAGCAAGGAGATACTGCCCGGCGCAAGATCGAGTTGCAGTTCCTGACTCGTTAACAGGTCATCGATTGCCTCAACGTCACCAGCTTCGCTGACTTTTGGCACTACTATTCCGTCAGGTGCACACTTTGCTACCGCTTCGAGATCCTCCTGCCCCCAGGGAGAATCCAATGGGTTCACCCGCACCAGTTTCTCACGATCTCCAAAATCTGCTTCCTGCAGCCAATCACAAACCTGTGTCCGCGCCTGTGTCTTGAGTTCGGCGCTTACCGAATCTTCCAGGTCAAGTATCAAAGCATCGGCCGCGAGAGTCAGCGACTTGCTGAACATCCGTTCATTAATTCCGGGTACGAAATGGAGACTGCGGCGCAACGTACTCATCATTCTACTACCGGTTTTTTCAGCATCATGCCTTTCCGAGTGCATTCGCAGACAATCTCGTCACGCTGATTAAGGGCCACGTGCTCAAACCAGACAATACCACGATCAGGCTTCGATTTAGATTCACGCCTGTCAGTGATACGCGTCCGGACCCGAAGCGTGTCGCCGATGAAGACCGGGTTGGGGAACTCGACTCGCTCCATCCCCAGGTTACCGATGGTCGTGCCGACTGTTGTCTCGCCCACCGAAATACCCACTGCAAGCGCGAGGGTAAAATAACTGTTCACCAGTATTTGGCCATAGTGTGATTGACGGGCAAACTCGGCATCAAGGTGCAGAGGTTGGGGATTATGAGTCATAGTGGTGAACAGCAGGTTATCAGCCTCCGTTACTGTTCGCCGGATCTCGTGGTTAAACTCTCTTCCGACTTCAAGCTCTTCAAAATACAGTCCTGTCACAGGAACGCTCCGTAGATTTTGGGTATCTATTTCGAGGCTATCATAGCAGCCGCTCAATGACGCTGCATTGGCGGTGAATCAATAATAATTTTAGTGGTAAGCTTCCCACGCATCCAATGGATAATTTCCATCTCATTGCAGCACCACTGCATCATTGGAACATGCACCAGGCCAATCAAGCCGAATGTCGGGAGTTTATCGGTGACATTTAATCAGGATGAATTGAAACAATGGGTCGGAAAGAGTCAGGTGGAGCGAGATGTCATTCAGCTTGCACCATTGAAAGGTATGACAGCCCTGCTGGATGGCAGTACCAGTAATATCGCTGAAGGCATGACCTTGCCGCCACTGTGGCATTGGCTTTACTTTCTTCCCAGTGCCAGACAGTCCGAACTTGCGGCAGACGGCCACCCTCGTCGGGGTGGCTTTCTGCCGCCGATTCCGCTGCCACGCCGGATGTGGGCAGGTGGGCGACTGGAGTTTCATCGCCCTCTGCGAGCCGGTGAGGAAATCACCAGGCGTTCGGAAATAAAAAGCGTCGAGTTCAAAGCAGGTCGCAGCGGACAGCTTGCTTTTGTCTGCGTAGCCCATGAAATTTCTTCGCCCGCGGGGACAGCTATCTATGAGGAGCACGACATCGTTTACCGGGAAAAACCTTCAGCAGCATCCACCCCGCCCGCTCAACAAACAGGGATCACCGCGGCAATAGACTTCGATTTCAGAAAACAGCACTGTGCCGACCCGGTTTCGCTGTTCCGCTATTCAGCACTCACCTTTAATGGTCATCGCATCCACTATGACCGCGAATATGTGACTGCTAGGGAAGGCTATCCCGGTCTGATCGTTCATGGTCCCCTGCTAGCAACACTTCTCGTGGAACTTTTTCAGGAAAGCAAACCCGGTACCCAACTGGAAAAGTTCGAATTTCGTGCGCTGAATCCGGTTTTTGACGGGCAGCCGTTCAACGCATGCGGCAAGCTGACTGGTGCTGGAACATCTGAGCTTTGGATAACCAACCATGAGGGTACCCTGTGCATGAAAGCAACGGCTCAATTTCAGTAATTGGATCAGCTGTCAAATCTCACCGGTATGAAGGACGCACCAGTTGCTGCCGCTCGAAACCGCAATTTATCCCATCCCCTCAGCACCAGCCAGAGCGGCTGGCTAGTACGACCTGGGCATCCCCAGCACGTGCTCGCTGATATAGGACAGGATCAGGTTGGTGGAGATGGGCGCCACCTGATAAAGCCGCGTTTCTCGTAATTTACGTTCGATATCAAATTCCCTGGCAAATCCATAGCCACCATGGGTCTGGACACACACATCACCGGCCTGCCAGGACGCTTCTGAAGCTAGCAGTTTTGCCATGTTGGCCTCGGCACCGCAGGATTGGCCGCTGTCGAACAGCTCGGCAGCTTTTTGAGTCATCAATTCCGCCGCGCGCATATCCGCGTAAGCCCGGGCAATAGGAAACTGGACACCCTGATTTCTCCCTATGGGACGACCGAATACTTCCCGGCTGCTGGCATAATCGCTGGACCGCTCGATGAAGAATTTGCAGTCACCGATGCATTCGTAGGCAATGAGAATTCGCTCAGCATTCATTCCGTCCAGAATGTAACGAAATCCCTGATGCTCTTCACCGACCAGCGTATCCACCGGTATTTTCATGTCATCGAAAAATAGCTCGGTGGTGTGGTGATTCATCATCGTTTCTATGGGTCTGACAGTCAGGCCGTTGTTGAGTACCTCTCGCATGTCCACCAGGAATACACTTAGCCCCTCGGTTTTGCGGGCGACTTCCTGCTGGGGTCGAGTGCGGGCCAGCAAGAGTAACAAGTCAGAATGAGCGGCTCGGCTGATCCATATTTTCTGCCCGTTTACCCGGTAGTGGTCACCGTCACGCTCGGCAAAAGTAGAGATCGAGGTAGTATCCGTGCCCGCGGTAGGTTCTGTCACACCAAATGCCTGCAGGCGCAGTCGACCGCTCGCAATATCGGGCAGATATTTCTGTTTTTGTTGTTCCGAGCCATGGCGCAACAATGTTCCCATGGTATACATCTGGGCATGAAAAGCGCCGGGGTGCCCGCCGGAACGTGAGATCTCTTCGAGAATGACGCCGGCGACCGCAACCCCCATACCGGCGCCGCCGTACTGCTCCGGAATCAACACCGAAAGGAATCCTTCCTCCGTCAACACCTTGATGAACTCGTCCGGATAGCCGGTGTTTTTGTCGAGCTCGCGCCAGTATTCATTGGGAAAGCGCTCGCACAGGCGTATCAGGCTTTTGCGAATTTCCTGGATTTCATCCATGAGCGATAGACCATTATGCGTTGAAATTTAGATCGATATGCCATTCTGGTGGCATGGACGATCGCCAGAATGGCATTCTACCTGCCAGTCATCGTCCGGTCACGAGTCGAGAGTAGCGGAAAAAACCTTTGTGTATCTGGCGCCTTCCGGCAAGGTTTCGGATTCAAACAGATGCAGATTTTCTACCTCGATAACATCCCATTCCCGATCACCGCAGTCTGCCAGCAGCCCCGGCAGGTTTGAAGGCGCATTCGCTCGCAGGCGGGCTATCGTCATGTGAGGAACAAACGGTTTTTTCTCACTTTCCATTCCGATGATGGAGAGGGCCTGATCCAGGTCCTTCACCAACAAGCGCAGCTGATTATGGTCTGCGATGCCCAGCCAGAGGGACTTTTCGAAACGTCCACATCCGCAAAGCTTGAGCTTCATCGGGGCATGACGGCGAGCGACTTGCGACATGATCTGACATAGCATTGCGATTTCGGGTTCGGGAACCATTCCCAGAAACTTGAGTGTTACATGCAAGTTTTCTTCGGCGATCGGACGTAGTCCGGGTAGCCGCTTTTTTTCCATATCACGCAATTCATACAGTATCTGCCTCACAACCCTGCGAGGCTTATAGCCGATGCCAATAAATAGCCTTTTACGCTGCTCGGAATTCATGTTTGAAACGGACGGTAGACGTGGCAAGATGACAATTATTTCGAGAACGTAAGGTAAAGTCTATCGGCGACCCCTATTCTCGGGGAGGTATAACCATGAATTATCCTGGCACACTCGAAGGAATCCGTTTTAATTTTATCGAGACCAACGGTATACGCATGCGGGTAGCCGAGATGGGTGACACTGGTCCTCTGGTGATACTTGCCCACGGCTGGCCGGAATCATGGTATTCCTGGCGCCATCAAATTCCCGTGATAGCGGCTGCGGGCTACAGAGTAGTCGCCCCGGATATGCGTGGCTATGGGCAGACCGATGCGCCGCTTGCTGTGGAAGATTACGATATTGAACACCTGGCACGGGATATGACCGGGTTAATCGACGCCTGCGGCGAGGAGCAGGCGATCATAATCGGTCACGACTGGGGATCTATAGTCGCCTGGAATAGTGTGCTGTTGCATCCTGACCGTTTTAGGGCTCTGGTTGCGATGAGCGTTCCCTACACAGGACGGCCAGCGCGCTCTCCTATCGATATCTGGCGAGAATCCTTCGGCGAAAACTTTTACTACATCCTTTACCATCAGGAGCCCGGCGTGGCGGAAGCAGAGTACGATGCTGATCCGGAAGGATTGCTTGGCCGACTTTTCCTGTCACCGGATTCACCAAGGGAAGCGCCGGAAGTGACTGACCGTCGGCGTTCAGCTGGCGGCTGGATACCGCGACTGGGAGCTCCCCGGGGCCTGCCGGACTGGCTTTCTCAGGAAGTCTTCGACTATTACGTATCACAAGTTCAACAAGCTGGATTCCGCGGCGGCATAAACTATTACCGAAACCTTCATCGCAACTGGGAAATCACTCCCCAGCTTGACGGAGCCACAATTGAAATACCGACCATTTTTATAGCCGGAGAGCGCGACATGGTTATCGCCAGTGCCAATCCAGAAAGGCTGACTGCCGGAATGCGTCGGGTCGCCGCTGACTTGCGCGATGTCGTTTTATTTCCCGGTGCAGGTCACTGGATTCAGCAGGAGCTCCCGGTAGAAACTAATGAGGTACTCCTCGATTTTCTGGGCTCACTATCCCGCACCTTCTAGGGGAAGTCGGTGCGATCATGGCGAAAAATGTCTGATTGACCTTGGAAAGCTTTGCAGCTGCTAATGGTTCTTAATGCCTGGCGAGGTGAATGGGTAACGAACCTAGTCTCTCTTTATCAGATTATTACCCGCTCTTTTGAAATAATCCGGATCCAGCTCAATAGCCATTGCCAGGTACTTGTCCGCCGCCTCCAGATCCTCACGCATCCTCGCGGCATATCCCACATTGTTGGCTGCTACAGCTTTATCATAGAGCTGTTCATACAGAGACATCGACTCCTCGTAGCGACCCTGAAGGGCGATACTGAGCGCGAGATTACTCAGGGTAGTTCGTGATTCAGGCGCTACCTCTACGGACTGTTGCAGCAATAATTCTGCCTCTTCATAATCGTTATCAAGTAATCGCGACCAGCCCAGGTTTGCCAGCACCTTCGGGTGTCCTGGCATAATCTCCAGGGCCTTGTTGAAATATTCTCGCGCCTGTTCATGGCGAGCATCGGCGTCCGCAATAATGCCCAATCCGTTCCAGCTCATCCATCGCTCAGCCTCAACTGAAACGGCCAGAGTCAAGAATTTTTCGGCTGTCTCAAGATCTTCTCGCGACAGACTGACCAGGCCCATCTGCTCCAGACCAAAGGCATTGTAAGGATCAATTTCGAGAATTCTCTGGATGGCAGAATAAAGATTAACATCGTCAGACGCCGCCTTGTAGGCTCTTGCTGTCAGCATCAGCAGAGGCAGGTCGGCATGCGCGCTAACGCCAGAACGTTCGAGGTAATTGATTGCACTTACATGGTTCCCCTCGTCGATCGCCCGGGCCACCTCAGCAGTATCTACCATCGACACCGCATCATTACCTGGCGCCGAAGCACATCCAACGAGCGCCGAAGTTATGGCGA
>Ga0181587_10003457_pt1 | contig 13112 bp, 8 predicted proteins | sample 071ome_27_FD_132463 | JGI IMG/M metagenome (GOLD analysis project Ga0181587, IMG submission 132463) | Coastal salt marsh microbial communities from the Groves Creek Marsh, Skidaway Island, Georgia - 071409AT metaG (megahit assembly) | ecosystem: Environmental > Aquatic > Marine > Intertidal zone...
AACCAGTGCTCGCCCTTTATGCTCGGCCCGCCCACTGCGCCCTGCCACCTGCCATAACAGCTGATAGGTGCGCTCGGCTGCCCGTAAATCCCCGCCGGCAATGCCTAAATCGGCATCTATCACCCCTACCAGTGTCAATCGCGGAAAATCATGGCCTTTTGCTGCCATTTGTGTGCCGATGATTATATCAATTTCCCCTGATTCGACGCCCTTGAAAAAGGCTTCTGCCTCGGTAGCGGAACGCACGGTATCGCTGGAGAGAATCGCAATACCGGCATCGGGAAACAGCATTCTTATTTCTTCTTCCAAACGCTCTACGCCTGGCCCTACAGCACGCAGGCTATCAGGCTCTTCACAGGCAGGACATTGCTGGGACAAGGGCTGGCTGATGCCGCAAAAATGGCATTGTACCCGCCCGGCCAGCCGGTGCGTGACCAGCAGAGAATCACATTGATGACAGGCCAGGCGATGACCGCAAGATGAACATAAGGTTACCGGGGCATAGCCGCGCCGATTTAAAAAAAGCAAGGATTGCTCGCCTGCCGATAATGTCTGTTTCAGCGCTTCCTGTAGCTCTGCGGACAGCCAATGGCCGCGCGGCGGGCGCGATAGGCGCATATCCACCAGCTGTATTTCCGGCAGGCTGGCCGCACCAAATCGGCTGGTCAGCAAATGCTGGTGCCAATCCTTGTGGCCGGAATTTGCCTGTCTGGCTGCTCCGGCATTTACCCAGCTTTCCATCGATGGGGTCGCACTGGCCAGAATAATGGGAATTTGGGTAATTTTAGCCCGCAATAGAGCCATATCGCGTGCCTGATAGGCGGTTTGGTCTTCCTGCTTGTAGCTGGCATCATGTTCTTCATCGACAATGATAAGCCCCAGATTGGAAAAGGGCAGAAATAGTGCCGAGCGCGCGCCTGCTACAATCATTGGCTGGCCAGCGGCCGCCTGGCGCCACAAATGGCGACGGCGGGCATTGGTAACAGAGGAATGCCATAAACCGGGCTTGAAACCGAATCTCTTTTCAAAGCGATCTTGCCAGGCGCTGGTCAGGGCAATTTCGGGCAACAGGATCAGCACCTGTTTGCCAGCCGCCGCCATATCGGCGACCCGGTCAAAATACACCTCTGTTTTGCCAGAGCCGGTGACCCCGTCCAGAAGATGGGCTGAAAATTCCTCTGCTGGATAGCTGGCCAGCGCATCGGCTATCGCTTGCTGGTCGGCACTCAAGCTAAAATTTTTCCGGGCGCGCTGCAGCTGGCCTGCAGAAAACCCCTCAGCCATGGGGCTGCGAGCGGCCATATATTTTGCCAGCAGCCCTGCTTTTTCCATCGCCGATATCACGCCAGTTGATACCCCGGTTTCGCGGGCAATTTCACTTGCGCCAAGGGCGGGGGCAGTTTCCAGAAAAGCCAGAATACGGGCGCGTTGGGGGGTCAGCTTTACCACATCAGATAAAGGGGTTTCCGGCAGGGTGAAAACCGGCTGTTCCGGCGGCGGGACAAGAGCGTCCGGCGTGTTCAGCATCAGCCGCATGACAGAGCCAAACGGGGCTAATGTCCAGCGGCAAACCTGCTCTAGAAATTGTAAATTCGGCTGGCTTAGGGGCGGGACATCTGCCAGCATCGTAACAGACTTTAATTTTGATATATCGACTGTACTGGTCGCAGAGACCCCCATGATAATGCCCCAGACATGGCGCGTTCCCAGCGGAATTTGAACAATCGTGCCGACAGGGGCATGAATAGCCGGGCCTGGCAGATAATCATAAACAAGCAGCGCGCCGCGCTTTTGCGGCACGGGTACGGCCACTTGCACCAGCCGGGCAGCGGGTGCGTGTTCATCTGAGTGAAAATCTGCTGGCATCTCTTATGGCCTCCTGCCAGATAAAACTATCATAAAAAAGGATATGATTTGCACAGCGCTTTCCCGCTTTTCTATTGCCATAGCTAATCTGCAACCAGTAGAGTAATTCGCGAATGGTCAGCCAGGCTTGGAACAGAAGACAGTTTTTAACCAATCTGTTATACATCTGGCCAGAAATTATCTGACCGCAGAGCCGGGTCGGATGCAAGCTGTTAACAAAAGTGATCAAAAATATATTAAAAAAATGAAAGATAAAACGCGATGAAAATATTCCTGGATACAGCTGATATAGCGCAGATAGAAGCCTTGCTGGACACCGGCATGATAGACGGGGTGACCACGAACCCGTCCCTGATCGCGAAATCGGGCGGCGATATCAAGCAAACCATCGCAAAAATCTGTGATTTGGTTGATGGGCCAGTCAGTGCAGAGGTTACCGCAACAGATATTGATACTATGATGGCAGAAGCAGACGTGCTGAGTGCGATTGCCCCGCAAGTCGCGGTAAAAGTGCCGCTAACTAAAGAAGGGCTGATTGTGTGTCGCCGCCTGTCTGAGCGCGATATTATGGTAAATGTCACCTTGTGCTTTTCGGCTGGACAAGCCTTGCTGGCCGCCAAGGCAGGGGCAAGCTTTATCTCGCCCTTTGTGGGACGGCTGGATGATTTGGGCGCAGATGGCATGAATCTGATCGCCGATATTTGCACCATTTATGATCATTATGATTTTGATACCGAAATACTGGTCGCTTCTGCCCGTAACCCGCAGCATGTTGTTGATGCCGCGCTATTGGGGGCAGATGTCATCACTCTTCCGCCTGCTATCATTGACCAGCTTTACACGCACCCCCTTACCGATAAGGGGCTGTCTGCCTTTTTAGAGGATTGGAAGAAAACCGGGCAATCCATACTCTGATATAAAATTTATCCAGATAGGGGTGACAAGGTAATGAGCGCTGAGTTGAATGAAAAAGATGTGTTGAACTTTATTCAGTCACGGCCGGACTTTCTGGAAACCCATTTTGGCCTGACTGCAAAGAACCAGCCTGCCAATCTGATAGATGTTACAGGGAAAATCGCGGCAAATGCACGAGAGGAAGCCAGACGGCTTTCGAAAGCGAATCAGTATCTTCTGGATGCAGCAGCGACCAATATGCTGCATTGGCAAGCCTTGCATCATGCCACGCTGGGGTTTCTAGCCTGTAATGACCTTACCAGCTTTGCCCAGATGCTGGATGAGGAATTACCGGTTATTTTTGGCCTGGCTGGCGCGCGATTGCTAATGCCACAGGAAAGCGCTATCGCACAGGCAGAAGAATTGGGGTTTCTGGTTTTACCGGGTTCGCAAATTGGTGAATTATTATCAGCAGGCTCTATTTATCTGGGGCCGGCCAAAGGCAGCGGGCTTTTTTCCACCCCCATTGCCAGCATGGCCGCGATTGCCCTGCCAGATCAATTGCCTGTTCCTATCGCTGGCTCGGCATTAATACTTGCCGGACGCGATGAAACTAGCTTTACCCCGGAACAGGGTCAGACCCTGTTGACCAATCTAGCAGAAATAACAGGGGTATGCTTGCTGGCACGAATAGAGACCAGTTAAAAAACAGGCCTGAGGTGTAAATGGATAAAAAATGGCTGTCACAATGGTATGACTGGCTGCGCGTGGAACGTGGCTATGGCGATAATACCTTGTCGGCCTATGCCCGTGATATAGAGATATTTTGCGAATTTCTGACCGGTGAAAACCTTGCCGCCCCTGAACTCAGCCGGCAGGATTTTCGTGCCTTTCTGGCCGCTGAACAGGCCAGAGGGCTGGCACGCACTACCCTGGCAAGACGTGTTTCCTCTATCCGCAGTTTTTATCGTTTTTGTGACAAAAGAGGGTTTTTCAGCCTGGCCGATATCAGCTGGATGAAAGCCCCGAAAACGCCGCGCGCTTTGCCAAAATCTGTCTCGGTTACAGATATGGACAGAGTATTAAAAGCGGTCAAACCGGATGATCCGGCCAGCTGGCAACAGCAACGCGATTATGCCCTGTTGATGCTGTTATATGGGTGTGGTTTGCGAATATCAGAAGCCCTTAGTCTGGAGGCGGGTCATCTGCCTCTGGGCGAGTGGCTGCACATAACCGGCAAGGGAGGCAAACTGCGCGATATTCCAATATTGGAAGCGGTGCGAGAGGCCGTCCATCAGGCAGCAGAAAGCTGCCCGTTTCAGCCCCATGGCCACCAGCCATTATTTCGCTCTGCCAGAAATGCACCATTGAATGCACGGGCAGTACAAAGACTGGTGGAAAAATTGCGGCTGGCGCTGGGCTTACCTGCCCATACAACCCCGCACGCGCTGCGCCATGCCTTTGCAACGCATCTGCTCGCCGGGGGCGGTGATTTACGCGCTATTCAGCAATTACTGGGGCATACCAGCCTGTCTACCACCCAGCGTTATACAGATGTGGATGAACAAAGGCTGATTGATATCCATAAGGAAATCCATCCGCGTAACGCGCAAAGACGTTAGGCAAATAGCTATGCGCGGCTAGATATGAATAGCCCGGCCATCAACCGCCAGGGCGGCTTCTTTAACCGCTTCATTCATGGTTGGATGGCCATGACAGGTACGGGCGATATCTTCTGCACTTCCCCCAAAAGCCATCACAGCAGCGATTTCATGAATAAGTGTGCCGGCTTCATGGGCAATAATATGACAGCCCAGAACCCTGTCTGTTTCGGCATCTGCCAGAATTTTTACAAACCCGTCTGTATGGCCGGTAGCTTTGGCGCGGCTATTGGCCAGGAAAGGAAAAACCCCCTTATTATAGGCGATATTCTTTTCCTTTAATACTTCTTCTGATGCGCCGATGGTGGCAATTTCAGGGGCGGTATAAACAATGCCCGGCACCAGATCATAATCAACATGACCGGACTGGCCAGCCATAATTTCGACCGCGGCCACCGCATCCTCTTCTGCCTTATGGGCCAGCATCGGGCCTGGAATAACATCCCCCACCGCAAAAATGCCTTCAATATTGGTTTCGAAATCTTCATCGACTTTTATCTGGCCGCGTTCGCTCATCTCTACGCCAAGCGCTTCCAGACCCAGCCCATCGGTGTTTGGCCGTCTGCCTACCGCAACCAGCGCGACATCGCATTTCAGCGTTTTTTCTTCATTTGTCTTGGCATCTGCGATGGTCAGCACAACGCCTGATTTATCCGCTTTTGCAGATTTCACCGCCATCCCCAAATGAAAGGCGAGGCCTTGCTTGGTCATCATGGCCTTGAATTTATTAGCCACTTCCAAATCCATGCCAGGCAAAATGCGCGGCAGATATTCTATTACCTCTACCTTGCTGCCCAGGCGCGCCCATACTGTACCCATTTCAAGACCAATATAGCCTGCCCCGATAACCACAAGGGATTTTGGCACTTTTTTAAGATCCAGTGCCCCGGTGGACGAGACTATCTGTTTTTCATCAATCTCGACATTGGGAAGAGAGGTCGGCTCGGAGCCGGTAGCGATCAGGATTTTTCCCGCGCTATAGCTGGTGACCTTTTTGCCAGAAATTACCTCTACCACGCCATCGCCCTTTAACATGGCCGATCCTGTCAGACGGGTAATTTTATTTTTCTTGAACAGATGGTCGATACCGCCTGTCAGGCCGGAAACAATCTTTTCCTTTGACGCCATCATCGCTTTTAAATCCAGCTTTACCGCGCCAACAGACACCCCCAGATCGCCCAGCTTGCCAGAAGCGGCATCCTGATATTTTTCTGACGCATTTAACAGTGCCTTGGAAGGGATACAGCCAACATTTAAACAGGTACCGCCCAGGGTTTCACGCCTGTCAACACAGGCCACATTCATACCCAGCTGGGCAGCACGGATAGACGCCACATAGCCAGCAGGCCCGCCGCCAATGACGATCAGATCAAAAGACGCTTCAGACATATTTTTTCTCCCTTGCGGAAATCCTTTTATATTAAAGCTATGTGCGCTGGCCTAGACGCCCAGCAACAAGCGGCGCGGGTCCTCGATAGATTCTTTTACCCGTACCAGGAAAGATACCGCTTCACGGCCATCAATAATCCGGTGATCATAGGAAAGAGCCAGATACATCATGGGCCGAATTTCAACCTTATCGCCAACAGCAATTGGGCGCTTTTGAATCTTGTGCATCCCCAAAATACCGCTTTGTGGCGGGTTCAAAATCGGGGTAGACATCAAGGACCCATACACACCGCCATTTGAAATGGTAAAGCTGCCGCCTGCCATATCGGCCGGGGTTAATTTTCCATCACGGGCACGCAGACCAAAATCGGTAACCGATTTTTCAATATCGGCCAGAGACAAATCCTGAGCATCACGCAAGACCGGCACGACCAGCCCTTGGGGTGTACCCACGGCCACACCTATATTATAGAAATTCTTATAGATGATATCCTCACCATGAATTTCGGCATTTACCGCTGGAAATTCCTGCAAGCCATTAATCACCGCCCGAACAAAAAAGCCCATAAAGCCCAGCCGCGCGCCATGCTGCTTTTCAAAATCATCCTTATATTCTGCCCGCAGCGCCATAACCGCACTCATATCCACCTCGTTAAAGGTGGTCAGCATTGCAGCGGTATTTTGTGCCTCTTTCAGACGGCTGGCGATCATCCGGCGCAGGCGTGACATAGGTACACGCTCTTCACGAGCATCGCTGGTGCGCGGGCCAGCCGGTGCAAGCGAAGAACTGGCAGCAGGGGCGGCCATTTTAGCCGATCCGCTGGCAATCGCTTTTTGCACATCTGCCTTGGTCAGGCGGCCATCCTTGCCTGTCCCGGAAATCGCTGCCGGGTTAAGATTGTTTTCTTCTACCAATTTGCGTACCGCAGGCGATAATACCGCTGCCGCAGCTGAAGAAGCAGCAACTGGTGCAGGCACAGCAGCAGGGGCAGAAACAGCAGCCGGGGCTGGTGCAGGCGCAGATGCTGGGGCAGTTTTTGCCGCAGGCTTGGCGGTAGGGGCAGCCCCTTCCTCGACCAATGCCAATAACGCATCCACCCCGACCGTATCGCCTTCCTTTGCCACGATATCGGCCAGCACCCCATTTACAGGAGACGGCACTTCCAAGGTGACCTTGTCTGTTTCCAGCTCGACAATTGCCTCATCAGCGCCAACCGCCTCACCAGCTGATTTCATCCATTTGGCCACTGTTGCCTCGACGACCGATTCGCCCAGAACAGGTACTTTAATTTCCACAGCCATTTTAAGCGTTCTCCTTATAGATTCCTACGCTACATAATGTTTTTACAAAATATAAAACATCGCCCAACCTATTCAGCCGCGATGCTGGCTTTACCAGCACTCAGCGCGACTTCCACAAGGGTGGCCTGTTCGGCGCGATGCCGGCTGGCAGAACCGGTCGCAGGAGAAGCTGCAGCTTTTCTGCCTGCATAGATAGGGCGCTGTGCGCTCATGCCTGCTTCGCTCATCACCGCTTCCAGATAATCACGCACAAATGTCCAACTGCCCATATTTTGCGGCTCTTCCTGACACCAGACCAGCTCTGCCTTTGGCGTTTTTTTCAGCATTTTTGCCAATGTACGTTCCGGGAAGGGATAAAGCTGTTCCACCCGCAAAATTTTCACATTGGTGATATTTTGCTCTTCTCTTGTCTCGGCCAGATCATAATAGACCTTGCCGGAACACAAGACGACTCGTTCCACATTTTTATCCTGAATATTTTTATTATCTTCATCCAGAATACGATGGAAGGATGTCCCTTCGGCCATATCGGATAATTTGGATACACAAGCCTTGTGACGCAACAGGGATTTCGGTGTCATCACAATCAGCGGCTTGCGGAAATCACGGTGCAATTGGCGGCGTAATACATGGAAATAATTGGCCGGTGTAGAACAATAGACCACTTGCATATTATCTTCGGCACAAAGCTGCAAATATCGCTCCAGACGAGCAGAGGAATGTTCTGGCCCCTGGCCTTCATAGCCATGCGGCAATAGCAGCACCAGACCGTTCATCCGTAACCATTTAGCCTCGCCTGATGAGATAAACTGGTCTATAACCACCTGTGCACCATTGGCAAAATCACCAAACTGGGCTTCCCACATAACAAGGGCATTTGGCTCTGCTTGGGCAAACCCGTATTCAAACCCCATTACCGAGGCTTCGGATAAAGGCGAATCAATCACCTCAAACGGGGCTTGATCCTCTGTCAGGTTGGTAAGCGGAACATAGCGGGCTTCGCTATTTTGATCCACAAAGACAGCATGGCGCTGGCTAAACGTGCCGCGGCAGCTATCCTGACCGGACAGGCGAACTTTATGGCCTTCCATCAGCAAACTGCCAAAGGCCAGATGTTCGGCTGTGGCCCAGTCGATATTTTCGCCGGTTTCAATCGCTGTTTTGCGCGCACCCACCACCCGTTTCAGCTTGCTATGGGCGGTGATATTTTCCGGAATGGTGGTCATCACCTTGCCGATATGTAGCAACATATCCTTTGAGCAGGCGGTTGTGCCGCGGCGGTCATCACCAGAGGCCGCTTTCAGGCCGGCCCATTGGCCTTCCAGCCAGTCCGCCTTGTTCTGCTTAAAGGTCAAGCCTGCCTCAAATTCATCATTTAGATGCTGATTGTGATCGGCAAAAATCTGTTCGGCATGAGCTTCGCTTATTACCCCTTCAGAAACCAGCTGGCGAGCATATAGCTCTCTGGTGGTTGGTTGCTGGGCAATCTGGCGATACATTTGCGGCTGGGTAAAAGATGGCTCATCACCTTCATTATGGCCAAACCGGCGATAACAGAACATATCGAGCACCACATCACAGCCAAAGGTCTGGCGAAACTCTACCGCGATACGCGCAGCATGAACCACCGCTTCGGGATCATCCCCATTGACATGGAAAATCGGAGACATCACCATTTTAGCGACATCGGTTGGATAGGGCGAAGAGCGCGAATAAGCCGGGCTGGTGGTAAAGCCAATCTGGTTATTCACAATAATATGAATAGTCCCGCCGGTTCGATAGCCGCGCAGATCAGAAAAGGCAAAGGTTTCCGCAACGACGCCCTGGCCGGCAAAAGCCGCATCGCCATGTAGCAAGATGCCTAATACCTTTGTCTGATCGGTATCCTTTGCCTGTTCCTGCTTGGCCCGCACACGCCCCACCACAACCGGGTCGACAATTTCCAGATGTGACGGATTAGGTGCCAAGCTCAGATGAATGTCATTTTCATCAAAATTGCGATCGGCAGAAGCGCCCATATGATATTTAACATCACCTGAGCCGCCTACTTCCTCCGGGTTGGACGGATTGCCCAAAAATTCCGAAATAATCGCCCGAAAGGGTTTGTCCATCACATTATGGAGTACATTCAAACGCCCTCTATGCGGCATCCCGATAACCACTTCGCGCAATCCCATTTGCCCGCCACGTTTCAGGATTTGTTCCAGAGCCGGGATTAACGCCTCGCCTCCATCCAGACCAAAGCGTTTTGTACCGATATATTTTTTATGCAGAAATTGCTCGAACCCCTCAGCGGCAACCAGCTTTTCATAGATCGCTACCTTGCCACGTTCGGTAAATTCGGTGCGATTGCCGATGGCCTCTATGCGCTCTTGTATCCAGGCCTTTTGTGCCGGATCCTGAATATGCATAAATTCCACACCAATGGTCGAACAATAGGTGCGCCGCAAGACATCCAGAATTTCATTTAAGGTCGCGGTTTCCAGCCCCAATACATGATTGATGAAAATCGGCCTGTCATAATCTTCTTCTGTAAAGCCATAGCTGGCCGGATCCAGTTCCGGGTGAATTTCTTTTTCCTGCAAATCAAGCGGGTCAAGCTGTGCCAATAAATGACCGCGAATACGATAGGCGCGTACCAGCATAATAGCACGCAAGCTATCTAGCGTGGCAGAACGCAAATCGCCCGCCATCAGATCGCGATTCCCTGTTATGCCTTTGGCGACCGCCTTTATCGAGGCTTCCGGATCATGCGCGCCAACGACTTGTGACGGGCTTTTTCCCCAATCGGGCTGATATTCTGTTTCCTCTGACAGCGCCCCGATAGACTGAAACCACTGTGCCCATTGCGGGTCTACACTGCCTGGATTATCTGACCATGCTTTGTGCATTTCTGCGATAAAAACCGCATTTGCCCCTGACAGAAAACTTGAATCCATACCAAAAACTCCGCCCCTGTTTTAGCGCTCCTCACAATGACGCTTTAGCGCGCCTTATCGCCGAGTATCGCCTGTTTTTCCCTCAAAGAGCAAGCCAGCTGGATAAATAGCTGCCTGCCCGATAAAAAATCCTAATCCTAAAATGCCTTGATCGCTTCTTGCAATGCCTCACCCAGCTGTGAGGGCGAGCGTGCCATCACAAAACCGGACGCTTCCATCGCAGCAATTTTATCTGATGCTGCCCCACTGCCGCCAGCGACAATCGCCCCGGCATGACCCATTCTGCGTCCAGGAGGGGCAGTTTGACCGGCAATAAAACCGGCTATCGGCTTTTTATTTGGATGGGCGGCATAAAAAGCTGCAGCTTCTTCTTCGGCAGAGCCGCCAATTTCACCGATCATCACAATGGATTCAGTGCCTTCATCTGACAGGAACATCTCCAGACAATCAATAAAGTTAGTGCCATTTACCGGGTCACCGCCAATACCGATACAGGTCGATTGCCCCAGACCAATTGCGCTGGTTTGTGCAACCGCCTCATAGGTCAGTGTGCCCGAGCGCGAAACAATACCAACTGTACCTGTTTTATGAATATGGCCAGGCATAATCCCGACCTTGCATCCTCCCGGCGTGATAATGCCAGGACAATTCGGCCCGATAAGGCGGCTGGCAGACCCGTCCAGGGAGCGCTTTACTTCCACCATATCCTTTACCGGTATCCCTTCGGTAATACACACAATCAGCGGCATTTCTGCCTCAATGGCTTCCAGGATAGAATCGGCTGCAAATGGCGGCGGAACATAAATCACACTGGCCGTTGCGCCTGTCTCGGCACGCGCTTCAGCTACCGTATTGAAAACCGGCAGGTCAAGATGGGTTTGCCCGCCCTTGCCAGGGGTGACACCGCCTACCATCCGGGTGCCATAATCGATCGCCTGCTGGCTGTGAAAAGTGCCTTGCGCGCCGGTAAAGCCCTGACAGATAACCTTGGTATTTTTATCAACAAGAACAGCCATACTTCTTACTCCCCCTTCACCGCAGCAACAATCTTTTTGGCGGCATCGCCCAGATTATCTGCCGCGATAATATCCAGACCCGAAGCGGCCATGATATTTTTGCCAGCCTCGACATTCGTGCCTTCCAGACGCACCACCAATGGCTTGTTCAGCCCCAATGTACGGGCAGCTTCCACCACCCCTTCAGCAATCACATCACAGCGCATGATGCCGCCAAAAATATTCACCAAAATTCCTTCGACATTTTCATCTGATAAAATGATTTTAAAGGCTTCAGTTACCCGTTCGGTGGTCGCACTGCCGCCAACATCCAGAAAATTGGCCGGCTCTGCGCCTTCCAGCTTGATGATATCCATCGTCGCCATCGCCAGACCAGCCCCGTTCACCATACAGCCAATGCTGCCATCCAGCTTGATATAGTTCAGATCAAATTCCGATGCCTTTACCTCGCTTGGGTCTTCCTCGCTCAAATCCCGCAATTCCAGAATTTTTTTCTGGCGGAACAGGGCATTATCATCAAAGCCCATCTTGGCATCCAGAGCCAGCAAATCACCTGATCCTGTCACCACCAATGGATTGATCTCGATCATCGAGGCGTCCAGCTCAAGAAAGGCTTTATAGATGCCGGACAGGAATGTCCCTGCCTGTTTTGCGGTCGTCCCTTCCAGTTTCAGTGCATTGGCAATGCGCCGCACATGATGGGGCTTCAGCCCGGTTGCAGGGTCAATGGAAACAGTGATAATGCGTTCAGGTGTTTGCGCCGCCACGGCCTCAATATCCATCCCCCCCTCGGTGGAGGCAATGATGGTCACCCGGCTGGAGGCGCGATCCACCAGCATGGATAAATACAGCTCGCGCCCGATATCACATCCCTGTTCAATATACAGACGCTGAACTTCCTTGCCGGCCGGGCCGGTCTGGTGGGTGACCAGAACAGAGCCAAGCAATCTGTCAGCTTCAGCACGCACCTCATCCAGGGTCTTTACCACTTTGACGCCGCCGGCCTTGCCGCGCCCACCTGCATGGATTTGGGCTTTCACTACCGTGACCGCACCCGCCAGCTTTTTGGCTGCAGCAACCGCTTCATCCACGCTAAAAGCAGGAAACCCGTCCGGGACATTTACACCATAATCCCGTAGCAGGGATTTTGCCTGATGCTCGTGTATGTTCATGCCTTCTCTCCCCCTTGTAACTCTTAACAACATATCGGACTACACATCAAACGCACAGCCCGGATATGAAAAACGGGTCTATTCGACCCGTTCTACCACTTCATTTAATGCCCGAACCGCTGAGACAGAATGATCAAACATTGCCTGTTCTTCAGCGTTCATGGAAATTTCAACAATACGCTCAACGCCATTGCTGCCAATGATGACCGGCACACCAACATATAACCCGTCCAGCCCATAGGCATTTTCAACAAAGGCCGCACAGGGTAGCAGGCGCTTTTTATCCTTTAGATAGGCATCGGCCATCTGGATAGCTGAAGAGGCCGGTGCATAAAATGCAGAGCCTGTCTTTAACAGCCCGACAATTTCTGCCCCGCCATCACGGGTGCGCTGAACAATCGCATCGATTTTTTCCTGTGTTGACCAGCCCATGGCCACCAAATCCGGCACCGGAATACCGGCCACGGTTGAATAGCGTACCAGCGGCACCATCGTATCGCCATGCCCGCCTAGTACAAAGGCGCTGACATCCTCGACAGACACATTAAATTCTTCTGCCAGAAAATAGCGGAAACGCGCACTATCCAGAACACCCGCCATCCCGACAACATGACTGGCTGGCAAACCGGAAGCGCGCTGCAATACGCCTACCATCGCATCCAGAGGATTAGTGATACAAATCACAAAGGCATTCGGGCAATTTGCCTTGATGCCTTCGCCAACTTGCGTCATCACTTTGGTATTAATCCCTACCAGGTCATCGCGGCTCATCCCCGGCTTGCGGGCTACACCTGCGGTCACAATCACCACATCTGCCCCTGCCAAATCGGCATAATCATTTGCCCCGGTGACCTTTGCATCAAACCCTTCAAT
>Ga0181587_10003469_pt1 | contig 13097 bp, 14 predicted proteins | sample 071ome_27_FD_132463 | JGI IMG/M metagenome (GOLD analysis project Ga0181587, IMG submission 132463) | Coastal salt marsh microbial communities from the Groves Creek Marsh, Skidaway Island, Georgia - 071409AT metaG (megahit assembly) | ecosystem: Environmental > Aquatic > Marine > Intertidal...
CCAGCGGATAGCGGCGCTGCCGCCCGCGCGGCCAGACCACGACGGCAGGCAGGGGTGAGCCGTCCTGGGGCGGACGCATACCTGTCAGCGTTGCCGGGTGTGCCGCGAACCCCGTGTTCCAGCCGTTGATCGCGACCGCGAGCGTCGCTGCGTCGAGGCCGGGCGCGGATACACCGCGGAAGGAGAGCGAACTACCGCGCCCCTCACTGATATTGGTGGCCTCCAGAAGCACCAGCCCTGCATAGGCGGCCACGGCATCGGGGTGCGGAAGGGCTGGTGAGGGCGGGGTCCAGCCGAGTTCGATGCCCATCACGATATCGGCGGGATAGATCAGGTAGGGCGCTTCTCCGATGGCGGGGGCGATGTGGCGCGACAGAAGCTCTGCCATGGTATGGCCGTGCACGAAGGGCACGTCGAAATAGGCCAGGAAGGAATGCAGCGCAGGGTCGGGGCGCGGTCCCTCCGTGCTGGGGCCGAGCGGATTAGCGCGGTCGCACAGAATCACCTCGATATGGCGCTCCAGTGCCGTGCGGGCCGCGCGCGCCGCGGTGGCCGCGTAGGTGTAGCAGCGCACGCCGACATCGCGCAGGTCGATCACCAGCGTGTCGATGCCGTCAAAGGCATCCGACTCATCCTCTCCAGCGCCATATAGGCTGCTGACGGCAAGTCCGGTCAGCGGGTCGGTGCCGTGGTTCACGGATTCGCCGGCATGGGCGCCCAGCGTGATCCCGTGTTCCGGCGAGTACAGCCGCAGGTCGCCGCTGCCGGCTCCCGACAGGCAGCGGTTCAGGGCCAGGCTCGCCGGGATACCGTTGGCGGTAGTGCTGGCATGGTTGGCAAGCAGGCCGACCTGGCGTTCGGCCAGGCGCGAGATCGTGCCGGTGTCGGCAATCAGGCGGTCGAGACCGGATAGCGCGCGGCGGATTTTGGGATGATTCGAGGTACGGTTGCCCATGACCGCCACACTAGCGCCGGGCTGCGGCGTCGCGGAAGCCGGGATCACCTGGTCAGGCCATACTCAGTCCACGCGGTAGAGGAATGCGCCGCTGCGGAAGCCTTGTTTTCCTGCGCAGCGAGGTCCGCCGAAGGGCATCGCACGATATCGCTGGTCCGAGGGTCCAGGATCTCGACGATGAAACCTAGATGGTCTTAGTCGTAGCTGAGCCGCGCCTGGAGATGCGGCCTTCCACCTCGATGTCATGCACCGCGCGTAACGATGCCAATTCCGGCTGCGGGGCGGGCCGCTCCCGCTTGATCGTTATGCGCTCGATGCCTTCCATAGCCCCCCCTAACCCCGAGTTTCTCTCGGCCTGCCGGCGGAATGAGGCCGGCGGTGGGGATACACGCATTCCTTGCATGCTTGGAGATAGCAATGACGCTGATCGCGTGTCGGCGCGACCGGGATCGGTTTCATTTTTTGTTTTTGGAATCTTCGGCAAAAATACGTCGGCAATCGACTTTTTTCGCCCGGTCTAGCGGATCGCGACCAGCTTCGGACGGCGCTCAATGGCGTTCAGAACCTCGAGCAGGCTCTGGCTCTGCTTCAGCTTCTGGGGGCCGCGCGAGACGATGTAGCGGTCCGGGCGATTGCCGCGCGCTGGATATTTCTCGATGGAGTAGAGCGGATGTTCGGCGGCGTGCCGGAAGACGGAGAACACGGCTCGGTCTTTCAGCATGTCGATCGCGTAATCACGCCATTCCCCGGCAGCGACCCGGCGGCTGTACTCGTTCAGTAAAGTCCGAAGCTCGTTTCGGTCGAACGTGACCTGACCACGTATGCGATTCTGTGGGTTCAGGTGGTATGCAGAACTCATCGGCCGGGCGATCATCCATTGCGGTTCTGTGTCGGAGTGTTCCCCATTTCGGCAGGGCTGTCCAGACGCGCGAGCACTAGATCAGAATGTTCGCCGGCTGGTCGTTTTATGCTTGTTTTCGACCAGATAGCAGGTCATGCCGGCAATGGATTTGTAGAAGACCTGATTCGGCGGCGGCGGCGGGTCTGCGAGGATCGACCGGCGCTGGGCCCCGCCGCGCAGGGGGTTCAGGAAGGAACAATCGTCGCTCGTGAGGAAGCACATGGCATGGCATGGTACGACGCGGTCTTGTCGGAATCGATCGCGATTATGTCGCTGACGCCGCTCATGGCCAGAGAGGCCGGGTCCGCGCAGGCGGTCATGGCGAGGGATGAGAGAAGAAGAAGGGGCGGTGGATGAGCCAGTACATCGTCACGGTGGGTTTTGTGATAGACACATCATTCGCCCGGTCGGTTAAGCAATGGTTAGGCCCCGCAGCGATTTCGTTAAATGCCCGTTGAACTGTTGATTTCGCCGCGGCTTATAGCGATATAGCGCTGGGACGTTCGCGCGAAGTGTCTGAAAAGGAAAAGTTTTGGTGTCCGACGAGTTATTCCGCGAAGTTGACGAAGAGGTCCGGCAGGATCGCTATCAGGGCCTGGTGAAGCGCTACAGCACCTATGTCGTAGGTGCGGTCGTTCTGATAGTTGGCGCCACGATCGCCTTCGTCGTCTGGCGGGACAGCCAGGAAAGCGCGCGCAATGCCGACAGCGAGCGTTTCCTGAGGGCTGTGGTCGAGGAACAGACCTCCTCTGCGGCTGCACTCGATCAGTTGCGCAAAATCGCGAAAGACGGAACGAAGGGCTATCGCTATCTGGCGAGCTTGCGCGAGGCTAGTCTGCTTGCCAAGGACGGCAAGAGTGCTGAAGCGGTTGCGATTTTCGACGCACTGGCGGCGGATGAGGTGTATTCTCGAACCTATCGTGACATGGCTAAGATTTTTGCCGTCGCGAATGGGATGGACCTGATGTCTGGGGATGAGGTGCGCAACCGCATGGAGCCCCTGAACACCCAGGAGAACCCGTTCCGGTTCACCGCACGGGAATTTCTTGCCGTTGCGGCCATCGGTGTCGACGATGCCAATGGCGCGCGCGAGATGCTGCGCTCTATCATTGAGGATCAGGGCACGCCGTTGGCGATCCGTGCCCGCGCGAGCGAGTTTCTCGCTATCATCGGAAACTGAACACTATGACCCGCTGGAATATCAGAGTTTCTGCGAGAATCTGTCTCGCAGCGGCTGCATTGTTCATGCTTGCCGCGTGCGACTCCCTGGATTTCCTGAGCGCGTCCCACGATGCGTCCCTGCCGGGCGAGCGCATTCCGGTACTGGCGGGGCAGGACCGGATCACGCCATCCGCGCGGGTGGCCGATCTCGACATTCGTCTGCCCCGCCCAGTTGTCAACGTCGAGTGGCCGCAGCAGGGTGGATTCGCGAACCACGTGTTACATCACTTGGCCCTGGCCGAAGTGCCGGTCGAAATCTGGTCGCGCAATTTCGGATCAGGTGCCGATGATGATGAGCCGCTTCTGTCGGGCCCTGTCGTTGCGGAAGGCTTGGTCTTCACCATGGACACCGACGCGGTGGTGACGGCCAGCCGGGCCGAAGACGGTGCTGTAGTCTGGCAGAGCGATATCGAGCCGTCTGAAGAAAATGACGGCAACTGGGGCGGCGGCGTGGCCTATGACCTGGGCCGCATCTACGCCGGGACCGGCTTTGCGCAGGTCGTCGCGCTCGATGCGAAGACCGGCCAGATCCTCTGGCGCACGCCTGTCTCCGCGCCCATGCGTGCGGCCCCGACGGCGTTCGGCGGGCAGGTCTATGCAATCACCAAGGACAACCAGCTTTTTGCGATCAATGCGGATTCAGGCAAGGTTGTCTGGACCCATACCGGTATCGAGGAAACGGCTGGCCTGCTTGGCTCCGCGAGCCCGGCCGTGGATGGTGACATCGTCATCGTCCCTTACTCGTCCGGTGAAATCTTCGCTCTGCGTGTGCAGAACGGACGCCAGCTATGGAGCGACAACCTGGCGGCGATCCGCCGCGCCGACGCTGTCTCCGCGCTCGCCGACATTCGTGGCCGCCCGGTGGTGGACCGGGGGCGCGTCTATGCGATAAGCCATTCCGGCCGCATGGTCGCCATCGACCTAGCAAGCGGGCGGCGCATTTGGGAAACCGAGGTTGGAGGAGTGAACCAGCCCTGGATCGCCGGGCGGTTCCTGTACGTCGTGACTACCGAGGGCGAGGTGGTTGCGCTGGTGGCGGACAATGGCCTGGTGAAGTGGGTTTCCTCGCTGGGCCGTTACGAGGATCCCGCGGACCGCACCGATCTGGTCAACTGGCACGGGCCAGTGCTGGCCAATGACCGGCTGATCGTGACCGGCAGCCACGGCATCTCTGTTGCGATGTCGCCCTATACGGGCGACGTGATCGGCCGGATCGAGTTGCCGGACCATGTATCCGTATCGCCCGTGATCGCGAATGAAACCCTCTATTTCCAGACTGACGACGCGCGGGTCACCGCGTTTCGCTGATCGGGCGGAAGGCCAGACTAGATGATCCCGACCGTCGTCATCGTCGGACGGCCAAATGTTGGAAAATCGACCCTGTTCAACAGGTTGGTCGGCCGGCGCGAGGCGCTAGTTGATGACAGCCCTGGTGTGACCCGGGACCGCCGTGAAGGTGAAGGGCATCTCGCTGACCTGACCTTCCGCGTGGTCGATACGGCGGGGCTGGAAGAAGCCTTCGATGACAGCCTTCCGGCACGTATGCGCCGCCAGACGGAAGCCGCTATCGATGCGGCCGATGTAGTTCTGCTGGTGGTAGACGCACGCGCAGGCATCACGCCGCTCGACGAGCATTTCGCCCAGTGGCTGCGCAGCCGTAACGCCAATGTCGTGCTAGTAGCAAACAAATGCGAGGGGCGCGCGGGCGAGGCGGGCTATATGGAAGCCTATGCGCTCGGCCTCGGTGAGCCGGTCGCGCTGTCCGCCGAACACGGCGAAGGCATCCACCTGCTCTTTGATCCTATCGCCGCTGTCTCGCCGAAGCCGGAAAACGAATTCGGCTATGAAGAAATCGTGGCTCCGCATGATGAGGACAACCGGCTGCTGCAGCTGGCCATCGTTGGACGCCCCAATGTCGGCAAGTCTACACTCGTGAATGCGATCATCGGCCAGGAGCGCCTGCTGACCGGGCCGGAAGCCGGGATCACGCGCGATGCCATCTCTGTGGAGTGGGAATACAAGGGCAAGCGGATTGCGTTGGTCGATACGGCGGGCATGCGCCGACGCGCCCGTGTAGAGGGTAAGCTGGAGAAGCTCTCGGTCGGAAACTCCCTGAACGCGATCCAGTTCGCTCATGTGGCTTTGCTGGTGCTCGACGCCGAGCAGATGCTGGAAAAGCAGGATCTGGCGATTGCGCGCCACATCACTGATGAGGGCCGGGCCTTCGTGATCGTGGTCAACAAGTGGGATCTTATCTCGGACCAACGCGCCGCGCTCGCCATGCTACATGACCGGCTGCAGATATCTCTGCCGCAGGGCGCGGGAACTCCAATCGTCTCACTCTCGGCGGCGACGGGGCGCGGGCTGGAAAAGCTGATGCCGGCAGTGCTCAAGGCCTATGAAAACTGGAACCGCCGCGTGCCAACGGCCCAGCTCAACGCCTGGCTCGACGGTATTCTCGCTCATCACCCGCCGCCGCTGGCCGCCAACAAGCGACCGATCCGGTTGCGTTATGTAACCCAGGCCAAGGCCCGCCCGCCGACGTTAGTTCTGTTTGGCAACCGGCCCGAAGACCTGCCGACTAGCTACCTGCGCTATCTGGAAAACAGCTTCCGCAAGGAATTTCACCTCGAAGGTACGCCCATTCGCGTGCAGATCCGCAAGGGAGCGAACCCCTATCACAAGAAATAGGCGACGGTTTTTCGTCAGCCGAGGTCGATGATCGCGCCGTGTTTCGTGCAGGCGGGTGAGGCCAGTTCCACGAAGGCGCCGGTGATTTCTTCGGGTGTCTTCAGGCTCAGCGGGTCCTCGCCGGGGAAGGCCGCGGCGCGCATGCCGGTGCGTGTCGCGCCGGGGTTCACAACGTTCACGCGCACGCTGGAGTTCTGGACCTCCGACGCCCAGACCTTCGCGAGGGTTTCAAGCGCGGCCTTGGTGACGGCGTAGGCGCCCCAGAAGGCGCGTGGGTTCCGGGCCGCACCGCTCGACACGAAAATGGCGCGTCCCGCATCGGATTTGCGCAGCAGCGGGTCGAGCGTGCGGATCAGCCTCCAGTTGGCGTGGACGTTGACGTCGAACACCTCGTGCCAGGGTTGGGCGTCGTAGTGGGTGAGCGGCGTCATCTCGCCCAGTGCGCCTGCATTGGCCACCAGGATATCCAGCTTGCCGAAGCGTTCCAGAAGGACTGGGCCCAGCGTGTCGATAGCCTCGAACTCACACAGGTCGCATGTCACTAGCGTGACCTGTCCGCCGGCCAATGTGATCTCGTCGTCCAGTTCTTCCAGCGCACCCACCGTGCGCGCCAGCGCGACGACATGTACCCCTTCGGCGGCAAAGCGTTTGGCGATGGCCTTTCCGATGCCGCGCGATGCGCCGGTTACAAGGGCTACGCGGCCCGAAAGTGCGCCTTCACTCATGGGGGTGATCCAATCCTGTCAGGCCAATTCGGCTAGCAGCGACATCTGGCTGACGTTGTCAACGTCAGTGAAGTCGGTTAGGGCGATCGGGTATTCTCCGCTGAAGCAGGCGTCGCAGTATTGTGGGGCGTCATTGTTGCGCCCGTGCTCACCCATAGCGCGGTACAGGCCGTCTATCGAGATATAGGCCAGGCTATCCGCGCTGATGAGCTTGCGAATTTCCTCGACGTCGTGATTGGAGGCTAAAAGTTCGGAGGCTTCGGGCGTGTCGATGCCATAGAAGCAGGGGCTTCGGGTCGGCGGGCTGGAGATGCGCACATGCACCTCTCTGGCGCCGGCAGCGCGCACCATCTCGACTATCTTCTTGGACGTGGTGCCGCGCACGATGCTGTCATCCACCAGCACGACGCGCTTGCCCTTGAGCTGGCCTCGGTTGGCGTTATGTTTAAGACGCACGCCCAGATGGCGGATCTCGTCGGTCGGCTCGATAAAGGTCCGTCCTACATAGTGATTGCGGATCAGGCCCAGCTCGAAAGGGATGCCCGCCTCGGCGGCATAGCCGATGGCGGCTGGAACGCCGCTGTCCGGCACCGGGATTACCAGATCGGCTTCGACGCTGCTTTCGCGTGCCAGTTCGGCGCCGATGGCTTTGCGCGCTTCATAGACGTTGGTGCCGTCCACATCGGAGTCGGGCCGCGCGAAATAAATGTACTCGAAAATGCACAGGCGCTTGCGGACCTGCGGGGAGGGTTGATGAGAATGCAGCCCGTCCTCGTCGATAACGATCAGCTCGCCTGGCTCTATATCGCGAATATATCTGGCGCCGATGATATCCAAAGCACAGGTCTCCGACGCCAGAATCCAGGCGTCCCCGAGCTGACCCAGGACTAGGGGACGAACGCCCAGCGGGTCGCGCGCGCCGATCAGTTTGCGCCGCGATAGCGCCACCAGCGAGTACGCACCATCGATGGCCCGAAGCGCCGCGATGAAGCGGTCGAGTAAGCGGCTTTCGCGGCTGGTTGCGATTAGGTGCTGGATGACTTCCGTGTCCATGGTGGATTGAAACAGTGAGCCGGTACGCACCAGTTCGCGGCGCAACTGGCGCGCGTTCGTCAGGTTGCCGTTGTGGGCCAGCGCCAGCCCGCCGAAGCTGTAATCTGCGTAAAGCGGCTGCACGTTGCGCAGAACCGTCTCACCGGCGGTGGAATAACGGTTGTGGCCAATGGCGGAATCGCCCGGCATGGTCCGGATTACTTCACTGTCGCCGAAGACATCGCCAACAAGCCCCATCGCGCGATGCGGATGGAAGCGATTGCCATCATAGGAAACGATACCAGCGGCTTCCTGCCCGCGATGCTGCAGGGCGTGGAGGCCGAGCGCGGTCAGCGCCGCCGCGTCCTCGGTGCCATAGACGCCGAAAACGCCACATTCGTCATGAAACTTGTCTGGGTCGTGCGGTGATAGAAACGGGTGGGTGGTCATACCTTGAATCACTGTGCCTTCCGGATCAGGTCGTCGATGCTCTCCCGATCGTCTTCCTTATAACCTTCCTTGGGCAGAGGCGCAGTGAATTCCGGCGGGCTGATGAGCCGGTCGAGCACTTTTTTGGCGGCCCCGATATCGTTGGCCTCCTGCTGGGTGCGTTCCAGCGTCGCGCCGGTCAGGCCAATCAGGTCTTCGGGAAGCAGTTCGCGAAGTAGAAGTGCGCCACGTTCAACCGCCGGGCGAGTGCGTGCACTCTCGATCCAGCCGGGCTGTTCCTCGCCCCACACGTCGCTAAAAAATAAGTAGGCAACACAAACGAAAATCCCCGCCGTGGCAAGGCCTGCCAGCATGCCGAGGGACCGGTCGAGCGAGTTTAGCCGGCCTGAACGCACCCAGCCGCTGAATATATGGCTGACCAGGTGAAGGACGATCAGCGCCACGATGAACAGCGCCGCGCCCGCGACGAGGTCGGACAGCCATCCAGGACTTATGTATGAGGCCGCGATGGGGGTAACGGTGCTGAATCCGTAGATAGTCCCCAGCCCTGCGCCGATCCATGACGCTACGAACAGGCCGCCGCGCACGAAACCTGTGACTAGGCCGAACAGTGCCCCCAGGAAAAGGGTTGCCAGAACGCATATATCGAACCCACTGAAACCGGCGACCTCCATTTTTAGACCCTCGCGATCACATTGCTCGCTTGCGTAACGTCGAACTGGGCAAACAGGTCTCCCAACTGGCAGATTTCCGTGACATGCAGGCTGCTCGCGCCGGCCTTGCCTTTGGACTTGCCGGTGCGTACCGGGATCAGGGCGCGCTCGAAGCCCAGATTGGCGGCTTCGCGCAGGCGCGTGTCGGGTTGGCCCACACCGCGTACCTCGCCGCCCAGACCGACCTCGCCGAAGACGACGGCGCGCGCGGGTAGCGGTTCGTCCATATGGGCGGAAATCAGTGCGGACGCGACGGCCAGGTCGGCCGCGGGTTCTCCGATACGCAGCCCACCCGCCACGTTCAGATAGACATCGTGGGCGCCGAGATTGAGCCCGCACCGGGTTTGCAGGACGGCGACGATCATGGCCAGGCGTCCGGAATCCCAGCCGACGACGGCGCGCCGCGCCGTGCCCAGCGTCGTGGGGGCGACGAGCGCCTGAATCTCGAGCAGCACAGGCCGGGTACCCTCTATCCCGGCGAAGACCGCCGAGCCGCTGGTGGAGTCGCTGTGCCCAGCGAGGAACAGTTCCGACGGGTTGGCGACTTCGGCCAGTCCGGCGTCGGTCATCTCGAACACGCCGATCTCGTCCGTGGCGCCGAAGCGGTTCTTCACCGCGCGCAGCAGCCGGAACTGGTTCGCGCGTTCGCCCTCGAAATACAGGACGGCATCGACCATATGTTCCAGGACGCGCGGACCGGCGATGGCACCTTCTTTGGTGACGTGACCCACGAGAATGAGCACCTGGCCACGCCGCTTGGCAACCCGGATCAGCTCTTGGGCGCAGGTGCGAACCTGGGCGACGGTACCTGGGGCGGAATCCAGTGTGTCGGCGTACATGGTCTGGATAGAATCGATGATCGCTATATTCGCGCCGTTGGCCGTGTCGAGCGACGCCAGGATGTCGCGGACGTTCGTAGCTGCCGCCAGCAAGACCGGCGCATCGGCCAGGCCCAGACGCGATGCGCGCAGGCGGATTTGGTCCACTGCTTCTTCGCCCGAGATATAGGCGACAGAGGCGCCTGCGCGGGCCAGCGCCGCGGCGGCCTGGAGCAGTAGCGTAGACTTGCCAATGCCCGGGTCTCCACCGACTAGAAGCGCGGAGCCGGGCACCAATCCGCCGCCGCAAACCCGATCGAGTTCCTTCAATCCGGTGGTCCGTCGTACCCGGTCTTCAGGTGCGCCGTCCAGCGAGGTAAATGCCATGGGTTTGCTACCCGCGCGCGTGACTCCCTTGGGCGCCGTGGCCTCGATGGCTTCCTCGACGATAGAATTCCATTCGCCGCAGGAATCGCACCGGCCCGTCCACTTGCCGTGGACCGCTCCGCAGGACTGGCAGACGAAGCGGTTGGCCGAGCGTGCCATTGACTAGCCCCCGACCCGCAGTCGGATCGGCCCGTCGGAACGCCCATTGATGAATTGGTCGAGCATATCGTTCCCCGAGTGGTCGAGATCGGCGACCGGCCCGTGCCAGACGATCCGACCCTCGTAGATCATTGCAACATTGTCCGCGATTCGCCGGGCGCTCGCCATGTCATGTGTGATCGACAGTGCGGTGGCACCCAGTTCGTGCACCGACTTCACGATTAGGTTGTCGATGACGCTGCCCATGATGGGATCAAGGCCTGTTGTAGGCTCGTCGAAAAACAGGATTTCCGGCTTTGTGGCGATGGCCCGTGCAAGTCCGGCGCGCTTCTGCATGCCGCCAGACAGTTCCGCGGGGGAACGTTCGGCGATGTCAGCGTCGAGGCCGACCTGCGCCATCGCCTCCAACGCCGCCTTCCGTGCGTACTTCCGGCTCATGCTCTGCGCCTGCATCAGCCCGAAGGCGACGTTTTCCCAGACGGGCAGGCTATCGAACAGGGCGGCGCCCTGGAACAGCATCCCGAACTTGCGGGTGATGCGCTCACGATCCACATGGGGAATTCCCACCACTTCCTCGCCATCGATGCGGATGGATCCGGAATCCGGCTCCATGAGGCCGATGATATTCTTTATGAGCACTGACTTGCCGGTGCCCGACCCGCCGATAACCGCCAGCGACGTGCCGCGCTCGACTTCGAGGTCGAGGCCGCGCAGCACCTGCTTGGAGCCGAAGGACTTGCAGAGCCCGCGCGCGGCAATCTTCACATCTCGGCCGGGTGCGGTCTTGGTCATGCGGAGAAGAACAGCGCGGTGATTATGAAGTTGAACAGCAGAAGTAGGATCGACGCCGATACCACGGCGTTGGTGGTCGCCTGGCCGACGCCCTGGGCGCCGCCTTTTGAGTTGTAGCCGTGATAGGTGCCCATCAGCGCGACCAGGAAGCCGAACGTACCCGCTTTGATGAGGCCGGAGACGAAGCCGAGGGTGTCGACGCTGTCCCAGGTGCTTTTCAGGTAGGTGCTTGGATTAAATCCGAAATCGTAGATCGAGACGATGAACCCGCCCAGTACGCCGATCACGTCGGCTACGATTACCAGCAGCGGCAGCATGGTGATGCCCGCGATCAGCCGGGGCGCGACGAGATACTTGTACGGATTGGTGGACAGCGTCGTCAGCGCGTCGATCTGTTCGGTCACCCGCATGGTGCCGATCTCGGCGGCCATGGCGGCGCCGATACGCCCGGCGACCATCAGCCCGGCCAGAACCGGGCCCAGTTCGCGGGTGATACCCCAGACTACGACGTTAGCGATCGCGGACTCGCCCGCGAACGCGAACCCGCTGTAGCTCTGCAGCGCCAGTACCATGCCGGTGAAGATCGCGGTCAGGCCGACGACCGGGAGGGAGTAGTACCCGATCTCGATCATCTGGCGGATGACCAGACGAGGGAAGAAAGGCGGTGTGACGCAGTGATACAGCCCCGCTCCCGCGAATCCGGCAATCCGCCCGATCAGCGCGAACGCGGCGATTGTGCCGCGGCCGATGGCACGTACGAAAGTCATCGCCGTGACACGCCCCCGCGATAGACGCGATGCAGGCGGTTGCCGAGGCGCGCGATCACCTCGTAGCCGATGGTGCCCGCCGAGGCCGCCAGGCTGTCTGGCGTGAGGTGGGGTCCGAGCAGTTCCACTTCCTGACCGGGTATGGCCAAGGCCTCGGGAATGTCGCTGACGTCCAGTGTGATGAGGTCCATCGATACCCGTCCGAACAGGGGAACCCGGTGACCGGCGATGAATGCGTGCATGGTCTCGCCGATCCGACTTACCGCCGCGCGCGGATATCCTTCTGCGTAACCGGCCCCGACCGTCGCGATCCGGGACGGCCGCTCCACGCGTTGGGCGGCACCGTATCCAACGGTCATATGGGTGTCAACGGACCGTACCTGGAGAATTTTTGCATATATTTCAATTGTTTGCCGCATCGGGTTGCGGGCGCCGATCTGCGGCGCGAGACCAAACAGCGCGGCCCCCGGGCGCACCAGGTCGAAGTGGTAGTCTGGCCCAAGAAACACGCCCGGGGTGTTGGCAAGGCTGGCGCGGACCGGTCCGATCACGCCTTCCAGACGCGAGCGCAAATCTCGGAAGGCAGTAAGCTGCGCCGCATTCATGGGATTGTCCGGCGTGTCCGCACAGGCCAAGTGGCTCATGACAGAGGAAATCGAGATGTCGTGCAGGCGGGAAGGATCGGCGAACAAGGTTTCGGCCTCGTCCGCACCGAGGCCGAGTCGGTTCATGCCGGTATCAAAATGCAGGTACGCGGCGGCCGCCTTGTCGCCAGCGCCACCGCTGTGCCGCCACAGATCGATCTGGTGGAGGCTGTTTAGGACCGGCGACAGGCTAGCATCGAGGATAAGTTTGACCGATTCCCGCGACGGCCCGTTGAGCACGATGATTTCCGCCGCCGGGAGGATATGCCGAAGCGCTAGGCCTTCGGCCGCCGTGGCGACGAAGAAGGTCCGGCATTCGGACGCCGAAAGCGTGCGCGCCACGTGTTCCAGGCCCAGCCCGTAAGCGTCGGCCTTGACCGTTGCACCGGTTTCCGCGCCATGGCTTTTCTGCCGTAAGGTATCGTAATTCTCAGCGACCGCGTCGAGATCGACAACGAGCGTTGCGCCGGTTTCGTCGTGAATTGCGCTATGGTTCGCACCCAAGGCTCTAGTACCGCTCCTCCGGCAGGTAGGTGTCGGCCTGCAGGTCAGAGAACTGGGTGAAATCGCCGTTGAATTGCAATGTCACCGTACCGATGGGGCCATGACGCTGCTTGGCGATGATGACTTCCGCCTTGTTGCGCGCGGCTTCCAGCAGGTCGTTGAAGCGCTGCTCTCGCTCCAGATACGTCTCCTGCTTCTCGTTGTCGCGCGGAGTTGGACGCTCGCGTTCGCGATAATACTCCTCACGATAGATGAAGGACACCACGTCGGCGTCCTGTTCAATCGAGCCCGACTCACGCAGGTCGGACAGTTGCGGGCGCTTATCTTCGCGCTGCTCG